>Ga0233360_1000004_pt1 | contig 139069 bp, 103 predicted proteins | sample ElkDunMinimDraft_20_FD_180671 | JGI IMG/M metagenome (GOLD analysis project Ga0233360, IMG submission 180671) | Fecal eukaryotic communites from dung pellets of Tule Elk in California, USA - Elk Dung A0 | ecosystem: Host-associated > Mammals > Digestive system > Large intestine > Fecal...
GACAGCACGGCGTATCTCTTTGGTGTCGTAGGCACTCTCGGTGCTTTCAAAGCCGGCATCCTGCGGCAACGAGAGGTGGTAAAGATTGTCGGTACGGTCTACGAAGGTCTGGTCGCGCACTACTTTGCGGTAGTTGTTGATGAAGATGTTGCGCATAATCGTGTACATCCACCCCTTGAAGTTGGTGTCGGGGGTATATTTGTCTTGATTGTCGAGGGCTTTGAGCGAAGTCTCCTGCAGGAGGTCATACGCTTCGTCACGATCCATTGTCAACTTGTAGGCATAGCGCAGGAGTTCGTCTTGTACTGCGACCAGATCACTTTGAAAAGTTCCCATTGTAGTCATAATTATCGTTCTTTTTATCGTTAATTGTTGCTGTCCTATTCCAGTGGTTATTGTCATGCTGTTTTCATCTTCTGACGTCGCAAAGGTACAATGACAAACGTAGGTTATGCGGGCAGAAACATGCGTTTCGGAGGGTGGAAAATAGTTTTTGTACAAATTCCCCTCCCTAAATGAACAGCAGGCACCGCATCTTTATTGATGCGGTGCCTGTAAATTAGTGTTTGTTATGTCTTTCTGGATATATTTCCGAGAAGATTTTATCGGATTATCACCTTTTGGCCTCCACGGATATAGATACCCGAAGTGGGAGTAGTGACACGACGGCCCATGAAATCGTACAGCTCGGTGTCTGGTGCTGTGGTGATAGGGGCGATGTCTGTTGATGTTCCTACTTTGGTGAACTGCCATACTACACTCTTCTTTTCAGAGGTCTGCACGTAGTTTGAGGTGTTGGTCATCCAATTACTTCCTTCAACCGTAGATACCACATAACCTCCTTGTGCTTCGTCGGGAGTAATGACGAATGACACGGCCGGTGTGTTGACCGACGAATCCACAGCGATGTTGCTCTTTCCGCTCACTGCGTAAGCACTACAACGGACTTCATAGTTCGCTATATAGAACTGTCCGTCGGTTGCACCGGGGAGGAAGTACCAGAGGAAGGCGGGGTCGTCATTCTCTGCCGAGTAGCTGGGCGTGTACTCCAATGCACGCAGGTAGGTGAGATAACGGGGAGCCGACTTTTCATAAGAGAGGAACAGCTTGCTGCCGATCGGACTGATATAATAGAGCACGTAGCGATTCTCGGTAGAGGTCTCGGGCAGGTAGAGCGGCTTGCTGTAGGCTGCAGCGATGTTGTCGATAAGGGTGTTGATGGCATTGATGAGTACGGGTATGTTGTCGTAGCAGTCTACCAAGCGGCAATCCATCCAGTTGTGTTGGAAGACATATCCTTGCAGTTCACCTGCCCATGTCAGCAACGTGTCGGCTCCTACAAGAGGAGTCACGTCTGGCTGGAGAGCCATATTGCTTCCGTCCATCTCTGTGCTATAGTCGGTGATGAGATTGGAGAGTATCTCCTCAGCACGAGCCATCAGCACGGTCAACTGGGTATCGAATACCTCGCTTTGTCCGTCAACGATACAGGTGAGATACCAGGTAGATGCTTTTACATCGGAAGCCCATCCTACAACGCTTTTGCCTGCATCGCAGTGGAGAGCACCATACTGTTGCGAAGCATCGTTGATGGTGAAGGTGCCGTTGCCATTGTCCGTCACGGTGAACTTCACAGCATCGGCCGTGGTGGTGGCTGTCACCGCAGCCTGGGCACTTTGTCCGATAGAGCTGATATAGTTGCCCGTACTCTTGCAACGGATGTAGTAGATGTTATCTCCTGCTGGTTCGAATGCCCACTGCTTGGTGTCGCTGTTGGCGGGGTCGGCAATGGTACAACGCAGCTTGGTACCTGATGTCCCCATAGAGTATGACGAGTAGTTGGCGTTGTTCAGAGCATACCAGTTGGCAGCATAGATGGTCTGCTTGCTATCCGTAGCTGCTGCTATATGGCGCATCTCATCATCGAGCAATGTAGCCCACTCGCCGTAGGTGTGAGTGCTTTGGTCCTTGTTATCATAAGCGGCTTGTGCCCCATCGAGAAGAGCTTCGAGGGTCTCTACTACCGAACCGAAATAGTAGCCGGGCTTCATACCGGTCTCGTCGCTCATTGCCATAGTAGCTTTGGCCTGCTTGATGGCTGCTGCCAATGCCGTATACTGTTGGTTCTCGTCGCCACCCTCGGCTGTAGTAAGCACAGGCACATCGGTACCGTCGGCTTGGGCTGCCACGATATAGATTTCCTGAGCAGTGACCTCGTCAGGCAGAGTGAAGGAGAACTTGTTGGAACCATAGAGCAGGGCATCATCGGCTTTGGCATATACCTTGAAGCCCACGGCACCTGTACCCTCCGTGATGGTAATCTTGGCACCGGCCTTGCTGTAGAGGTAACCTTCGGCCTTCACGCTGGTGTCCATATAGTCGGTATAGTGTCCCAGATTGCCGGCTTCGCTGGCCGATATGGCATTTCCGTGCGACTGTTTGTTGCCCTCACTACCATCGGTGCGCGGTACGGGTTTCACACGGTCCTCAATGAAGATGATTGAGGGTGCTTTGGGATATTGTGCTGCATGAGCGAGGAACTCATCCACATCGCTCTGGCGGGTGGTGAGGTAGTAGTCGGCATAGTCACCGATATGTTGCTTGTCGGTAAGCTCCAGATAACCCCAGAAGCGGAAGAACTCCGAGAGGTCCAACTGCGCTACATCGCAGCAAGCCTTGGCAAAGAGCAGCAAGTCTTCATTTCCATATACGGAGAGTGCATAAAACTCGGGGTCGCGGGCTTTCAACGGTGTGGCACGCATAGCTTGGAATACACGGGGATAAAAGGTCGTATCTACCTTGGCCTCGTGGAAGTAAAGGTAGAGCTGCCAGAAGGAGCGCAGGGTACTGGCACCATCGCGCAGGATATAAGGCGTGTGATTGGAATAGTCTTCGAATATTTTCGAGTTGGCCATACCGCGTGAGGTATACTTGCCCAGCTTGTTCATTGTGAGGTTGGAGAAGAAGTTATTGCTCACCTCCGAAATACCTACCGAGGTGATGGCAGCCTGATGCACGTGACCGTTCTCGTGGGCAGGTCCCCAGCAGTTGTCGGCATTGCTCATCATGACATTATAGGGCAGTAGGTTGCCGATATAGGTTTCGGCGTACTGGGTGCGATAGTGGGTGGCAGACTGGTATCCCGAAGTCAGAGAGATGGCACAGCCAAGGTTGTTGAACTTCTTTAGACGCACATCTTCGATGCCCATCATATCCTGCTGCCAACGTATCATATCGTCCCACCAACCGATGGCATCGGTAATGGTCTCGGGGCAACACTGAGACATATACTTGGTACTCATGTGGAACATCATGCGCTCGCCCTTTACCTGAAATACGTCTGATGTGGCGAGGTTGGTCATCATGTCTACCCAGTCTTCGTCATCGTGCTCTTCAATATTCCAGAAACCGTTGACAACACCCTCCTCCACGTGAATCTTCAGCGCGGGATAGTCGGTGATGAGGGTGTCGCTTTCCAATGAGGTGTGTCCCACATAGCGGATGAAAAGGTTGGAGTAGTCCTTCACTGTGGGCAGCATATTGAGACCCTTCGTCAGGTTGTATGCCGTCCCCTGAATGCCCGAACCGCTGATGACCTCAGCGGTGAGCGTAGCACCTTCGGGGGTATCGTTGCCTACAAACACGTAGAGTACATCGCCAGCATTGCCATAGATGCCCGTAGGATTGTTGATACGGCTATACTTCTTGGTGTAGAGCACCTCTGCCCAATAGTCAGGGTCGCTATATGCCTTATAGTTACGGACACGGAATTCCTCCTCGCGGTGTCCCCAAGACTGGCTCTTCACCTTTACGGCAATCTCCTGCAACGATGCGGGCAGAGCTGCCATTGCCGTACGCAGCTCCTCGTCGGTCATGGCTGCATAGGTGGGCTGCAACTCAGTGCAGGCGGCATCGGCAAAGAAGGTAGGTAACAGGGCATTGTACTCGTCGATATGGTTCATCAACTCCAGTTTGGCCTGATACTCGGCATAGAACTTCTGGAAAGCGGCCTGTTGCAGTGCGATAGCTTCGCTCGATACGCTCACCTCCTCAAACTGCCACTGCGAACCAGTGTTGGCCGCGTCGTACCAGCGCACGATATTGTTGCTGCCGTCCAGATGCAGGTATGCACCCGAAGCCTGACCGATGGCATATTGGGTGCCGTTTACCTGGGTGAGGAACATCACTGCCTCCTCGGCACCTGTGGGGTAGATTTGTGTCGACTGCTGGGCACAATGGTGCAGATATTGCCCCGAATAGGCATTCTGCATAAGGTAACCGTTGTCGCTCTCCTTCAGAAGCCATAACTGCTTGAAGTCATCGTTCCCGGCCGCATCAACAGATGCCAGCTGGCGGGCGATGCAGTCTTCACCGATGACCTTCTGTGACTTCACATTGTGAATCCTGTACACTTTTCCTGCTTGTGGCGCTGTATAGGCAAAGAGCTGCACTACGCTTGCCAGCACCATCAATACAATAGAAAATCTTTTCAATTTCATTGGAGTAAATTTTTAAGGTTGTAATTGTTTTTGTTTATTTCTTTTTCTCATCTTTTAGCGTGAACGCAGTAGTATGCCCTGAGGGGTGATGCCCTCGGCGCTAACATCAAACTGCTTGGAGTAACCGTTGTTGTAGAACATCAGTGAGGCCGACCCGTTAGCATCGGTGGTCAATGCGGGGTTCCAGTAGAGCGTACGGCGGTAGTCCACATCCCCCTTGATGGGGCCGTCAGGATATTCGGGCGCATAAAATTCCGGCACTTCCGAGTAGCCACGGAAAGAGGTCTGCCGCTGTCCTTTCACCTTCGAGCGACGTAGCCCTTTGGGATACATGGCTATGTCTATCACATAGAGTCCGCGCGAGAGTACCAGACCATCGCCCAACTTCTTCGTCTCGTTGAGTGCCTGTATCTGTTCCACGGTAAGCACCTCTCGGACGATGGGTATCGACATGAAGTCAAACGGGCTGTTATATACGATAATCGATTTCACATCTTCCATGTCTATATCAAAACCGGGTGTGTAGCTCTCCTTCATCCACTTGCTGTCCTCATTGTGCAGATACCACAGCACGCGACGGTTGTTGATGGGGCATTGTTCCATTGCCCATGTCATCATTTCCTCGCGGGTGATAATACCTTCTGGTATCACTCCATCGTAGCGTGTGTAGTCAATGTTGTATCCCTTCTCTGTCAAATAGTCGCGCACCATATAGGTATATCGTCCCTGGTCGAGATGTAGCTCCGTATCCTCCTCGGCATTGTAGGCCTTGAAGGTAAGGTAGTCTACATATTTCTTGCGGCCATGTATGTCCACATTGTCGAGCAGGAACACGCTGTCGGGGTTGGCTTGCATAGCTGGCTCCTTCGGTACTATCACTTTCACACTGTCGGTCAGTGTAGCAAAATCAGGTAGATAGGTGTCAGCGATGGTGTAGGCCTGTGCCGTGGGACGCGAAGCACGGTCAAGGCGTATGCAGCAATCCAGATTCTTATCCTCCTTCGTTACGGAGAGATACATGTCCCACTTCCCATAAAACTCTTCCACAGTGAAACCGAAGCAGCCGTTTTCGTCTGTCACGATAGAGGTCTCCTGTGTTTGTGAACGGTCTGGCGAGTAGAGGCGCATGTTTACGGTGGCCCCTGCAATGGGCTTGTCCTTCATGCGTTGCAGCACACAACCGTCGATGACCAGTCCGTCCTCCACGAAGTGCTGCACATAGAAGGGCTCTACGCGAGCCATCTTTGCCCAGTTGTAGCGAGTCCATCCCTGCACCATCATCAAGAGGTCAAGTGCTTGTGTATAGCCGGGTCCGTCGCCCTCAAAGTAGAACTCCGGCCGGTGGATATACCCCTTCAGGTCTGACGACAACAGCATATTGGTCATCACATTGTCGCCATACGCCGTACCTAAGTTCTTGTTGTCGCGCACCGCTACCGATATGGTAGCCGGCATGGGCGTACCATCGGGACTGTAGGTGCGTACATTCATCTGCACCGCCTCGAAGGGCTCGTACTGTGCTGCCGAAGCCTCCACCTGCACATCACCGGCCATAAGGCCATTGTTCACAAATATATGGCGCTGGGCCAACACCTTGCCCGCTGCGTTGAACAGGTGCAGCTGATGCACACCCGTGGGCAGATTCTCCTTTGGAATGGCAAACATCGCCTTGCCCTGTTTGATGGAGAGCGTGTCAAAGTAGCTGACAGCACCGCGGCAGATGAGCATCGCTCCTAAAAGTTCGTCTTTGCAGCCTGCGTGCCCCGAGAGCTGTCCTGTAAGCTGTTGTGGGCGTAGGTTGTTGACTTTTAATGTATATCCCTCCTCTTCGGCATTGGGGAGACGGAAGGTGTACTCCTTACCCTCGTATTGGAACTCCATGCTATGGCGTTTTTTTGTCGGGGTCAGTTCAAAACATCCCATACCGTCGTGCACCGTGGCTACGGGTATCAGTTGCCCGTCGTCCATCTTTACTGATCCGTTCACCTCTACGCCCATGCCATTCTCATCCATGGCCTTGAAGGCAACACGGTTAGGTATGCCCAGTACCAGCGTCCCGCCCTCGGGATAGAAGGTTACATTCAGTTTCTTGGCCTTTTCGGTTTTTGCACGCTGTAAGTCGTACGGGTTGTCCCAACGGCGCATCACGGGGTTGTTGTAGTTGCCCTCTTTCTCGGGTGCCTCATATACGGGGAATACGCGGGAGAATACGCCTGCATCGTCAAAGTTGAGCATCGTACGGGTATAGGCTCTCACCTCATAGAATCCGCTGGGCAAGGTCGTCACTCCACGTAGTGCACGTGCCTCTTCTGTAGGCGTATCCACCAGCGGGAGCGAACCGTGAGCCTTTCCGTCCACTACTTTCAATTTCAGCTGCTTCAGCACTACACCGTTGGGCGACAACAGTTCTACATACACCACCTTGCTTTGAGCAGGAGTCTGTGATGCAGCATTCACCACATAGGCCGAGAACCATATCACGTCTCCCTGAAAATAGGCTGTATTGTCAAAGTGCAGATAAACCTTCTCCTGCTGGCACACTTTACTGAACTGGAACACATTCTGCATATACGATGCCAATGCCTGGAAAGGGGTGGTCTGCGCAAGAGCACACTGCAAGCTACTCAGCAGCAATGCGATGATAAGGGCACATTTCTTCATTGTATGAAATTTATTGCAAAGATGCAATGTTTGTATATAATGGACAAATTTTAAGGGAATTTTTCACAATAGATAACATCTATCGGCCTATCGGCGTTCGCTAAAGAATCTCTTCATCAGTTCCGCACATTCCTTGGCCATCACACCCACCACGACCTCTGTCTTCGGGTGTAGCGCCTGTGGTGCGTATCGGCAGTAGCCACGCTTCTCGTCGGTCGCGCCATATACCAAACGTCCCAACTGTGCCCACCCGAGTGCTCCTGCACACATTACGCAAGGTTCTACGGTAACATATAGTGCGCATTCATTCAGATACTTGCCTCCCAAGTGGTTGGCGGCAGCTGTCACTGCCTGCATCTCGGCGTGCGCTGTCACATCGGTGAGTGTCTCGGTCAGGTTGTGTGCCCGTGCTATCACTCTGCCCTGGCACACTACCACGGCACCTACAGGCACCTCACCCTCGGCATAAGCCTGTTCGGCTTCGGCCAATGCCATCTTCATATAGCGGATATCGTCGGTGGCAGTCTCCATCATCGGCGCATGTCGTGTTCGTTGAATAGCGTAGGATAGTCTTGATCCAGCTTCTGATGGATGAAGGCCAGTAGTGTCTCGCGCATCCACCGGCTCTTGTTCTCTATTTTGTACTTGTGCAGATAGCTGTCAATGATGCGCATCTCTTCATCGCTTACCAGGCATGTCAGGCGTGCGTGGCGCGTCACATCATTTGTCTTCGGTCTCAGTGTCTTTTTCATACATATATTTATCTATGGCGCAAAGGTTAGCTGCTTTTTTCAGACAACCAAGCCTTTTGTCTATAGGGTTATCCCAACCGGGCCATGAACTTTTCCCTGTCTACGATGAAACGCAGGTGCTCGCCCTCGCCGATGAGTCCCTCTTCGTCGTAGGCCTTGACTGTAAACTTCAGTTTGCGCCCTTCTATTGCTACCAACTCGGCCGTGGCCCTCACCGTACGTCCCTGTGCCGTAGGCTTCAGGTGCGACGAGGCGATGTGCCCGCCCACCGTGGTGCTTCCTTCGGGCAGGTGCGGAGCTACGGCAAGCATGGCTGCCTCCTCCATCAGTGCCATCATGGCTGGCGTAGCAAACACACGGAGGTCGCCACTACCCACATTTACGGCCAGATGCTGTTCCTCTACCACTTTCTCACACGTATGGATAAGTCCTTTCTCTAACATAGTCTTTACTTGCAGAAAACAAAGCAAAGTTACAACAAACAAGCGAGAAATACCAAGTTTGCTTGGATATTTATCGCCGTGAGTGTAAGTTTCTTCGCAGTTTACTGCAAAGATACGACAAAGAAACGAAAGTGAGCAGCTAATGTGAAAATATTCTTTGATTTGTCAGCCACAAGTGCTATCTTCGCGACATAAAAACGAAAAATACACTAACACTATACCAATAATGAAACGTATTTCTCTTCTCGTTTTGGTGGCGCTGCTATGCTGCCTCCACACAATGGCCGATGGCCGTCACGTACAAACCCTCAAGGATGGTTGGAAGTTTACCCGTACCGATGATGCTGCCGCATCGCAAGCCGTATACGACGACAGCCATTGGCAGTCGGTAACCGTGCCTCACGACTGGGCCATCTATGGCCCCTTCGATGCCAACAACGATCGTCAGCAGATGGCTATTGAGCAGGACGGGCAGAAGGAGGCTGTGAGCCACGCCGGTCGTACGGGCGGACTCCCCTTCGTGGGTGCCGGCTGGTATCGCCTGCAGTTCGAGGCTCCTGAATTCACCGAAGGCCGCCGTGCCACCCTGCTCTTCGACGGTGCCATGAGCCATGCCCGTGTATGGGTCAATGGACAGGAGGCCGGTTATTGGCCCTATGGATACAATGCCTTTTACTTCGACATCACTCCCTACATGAAGGCCGGCGAGGTGAACACGCTGGCTGTGCGTCTCGAAAACTACGAGGAGAGCTCACGCTGGTACCCCGGTGCCGGCCTCTACCGCAATGTGCACCTCGTTGTCACTGATGAACTGGCAGTGAAGATGTGGGGCACCTATGTCACTACTCCTGTGGTGCGCGAAGGCTTTGCCAAGGTCAACGTGCAGGTCGAGCTTGATATGCCCAAGGGAATCGATCCCAACACCGTGAGTGTTGCTACCGATATCTATACGGCTGATGGCATTGCTGTAACCGGTACCGTGGAGCAACTGACATCCTTCGACGAGGGGGTGAAGTCTCTGGAGCTTGTCGTGCAGCAACCCCGTCTGTGGAGTCCTGAGACCCCCAACCTCTATAAAGCTGTGACGAAGGTGATACACGGAACGGACACTACGGATGTCTACGAGACCACCTTCGGTATACGCACCATCGAGATAGTCCCCGACCAAGGCTTCTTCCTCAACGGACAGCGCACCGTCTTCAAGGGCACCTGCAACCACCACGACAATGGCCCGTTAGGTGCTGCGGTCAACGCCACTGCCGTACGCCGCAAGGTGCGCCTGCTCAAGGAGATGGGCAGCAACGCTTACCGTACCTCGCACAACATGCCCGAACCCGAACTGGTGGAAGCCTGCAACGAGATGGGCATGATGATCATGGCCGAGAGTTTCGATGAGTGGAAGCGTGCCAAGATGAAGAACGGCTACAACCGCGACTTCAAGGAGTGGATAGAGAAGGACATTGTCAACCTCGTGCGCCGCTACCGTAACGACCCTTCTGTGGTGATGTGGTGTACCGGCAATGAGGTGCCCGACCAAGGCACCGGCGACGGCATCAAGGTGTGCCGTATGATACAGGACATCTTCCATCGCGAGGATCCCACGCGCCCCTGCACCGTGGGTATGGACCGCGTCGATATCACATTAAAGAACGGCTTTGCCCATATCCTCGACGTGCCTGGCCTCAACTATCGCAGCCACAAGGTGCAGGAGGCCTACAAGCGTCTGCCTCAGCAGGTGGTGTTGGGTAGCGAGACCGCCTCTACGGTGAGTTCGCGTGGTGTGTATAAGTTCCCCGTCGAGCGCCGCTCTATGGCCATGTATGATGACCACCAGTCGTCATCTTACGACCTTGAGCACTGCAACTGGAGCGACCTCCCCGAAGACAACTTCATCCTCTACGAAGACCTCCCCTATGGCATGGGTGAGTTCGTCTGGACAGGTTTCGACTACCTCGGCGAGCCTACTCCCTATTATACCGATTGGCCCAGCCACTCGTCGCTCTTCGGCATCATTGACCTCGCTGGTCTGCCCAAGGACCGCTACTGGCTCTATCGCAGCCATTGGAATAAGGAGGAGCACACCCTGCACATACTGCCCCATTGGACATGGCTCGGACGCGAAGGCGAGGTGACTCCCGTGTTCGTATATAGCGACTACCCCACGGTGGAGCTCTTCATCAATGGTGTAAGTCAGGGTAAGCGTACCAAGGACCTCACCGTGAAGATTGACGATACAGAGAATGACGAGAGCCGCAAGGCACTGGCGCGCCAGCAGCGTTACCGCCACATGTGGATGGATACCAAATATGAACCTGGCACACTGCGTGCTGTGGCTTACGATGCCGAGGGCAACGCCTGCATGGAGACCGAGGTGCATACTGCCGGCGAGCCATACGCCATCGAACTGGTGGCTGAGGAGAACCGTCCCCTCGTGGCTGGCACCGAAGATCTCGCCTATGTCACCGTGCGCATCGTTGACAAGCAGGGACGCCTTTGTCCCGATGCCCAGCACCTTGTGCGCTTCACCGTCAAGGGCACAGGCCGCTACCGTGCCGGAGCCAATGGTGACCCCACCTGTCTCGACCTCTTCCACGAACCACAGATGCACGCCTTCAATGGCATGATGACCGCTATCGTGCAGGAGAAGGGGCAGGCTGGCGAAATTACCCTCACCGCTCGTGCCAAGGGGCTCAAGAGCGGTAAGTTGGTGCTGAAGGTGGGGCTTTAGTGCTTGTTTTGTAATCAAGGAGATTAGGCTTTAACTAAAATTCTTGCACTTACAATGCAAATTGCATAATCTTCGCTAATTCGATCTTTTGCACTAATTTTAGTTTACTCTGCAAACAGAAATATTAGGCTTCACCTCGGAAAACAACAAATAAATTTGCTTTTTCGCTCGGTTTGCACTAATTTTGCGGCCGATTTAGATATATCAACATAATGTCTAACGTAATTAATTATTTATTAAATTATTAACTTAATGGAAAACTTAAAGAACATTGCTCCCGTAGAAGGTTTCGATTGGGAAGCGTATGAGAAAGGCGATGCGTTGACCAACGTATCACACGAAGAGCTTGAGAAAGCTTATGACAACACCTTGGGTAAGGTGGGCAACAATGAAGTTGTTGAAGGTACCGTAATCGGTATGAACAAGCGCGAGGTAATCGTTAACATCGGTTACAAATCAGACGGTATCATTCCTATGAGTGAGTTCCGTTACAATCCCGAGTTGGCTATCGGCGACACTGTAGAGGTGTACATCGAGAATCAGGAAGACAAGAAGGGCCAGCTCATCCTCTCACACAAGAAAGCACGTGCATCTAAATCTTGGGATCGTGTCAATGCAGCTCTCGAGGCTCAGGAAGTTATCAAGGGCTTCGTGAAGTGCCGCACAAAGGGTGGTATGATTGTAGACGTATTTGGTATCGAGGCCTTCTTGCCCGGTTCTCAAATCGACGTTAAGCCCATCCGTGACTACGATGTATTCGTTGGCAAGACCATGGAGTTCAAGGTTGTTAAGATCAACCAGGAATACAGAAACGTGGTTGTTTCACACAAGGCTCTCATCGAGGCTGAGCTCGAGGCTCAGAAGAAGGAGATCATCAGCCACCTTGAGAAGGGTCAGGTACTCGAAGGTACCGTTAAGAACATCACCTCTTACGGTGTGTTCATCGACCTCGGTGGTGTTGACGGTCTTATCCATATCACAGACCTCTCTTGGGGCCGCGTAAGCGATCCGAAGGAGATTGTTGAGCTTGACCAGAAGATCAACGTGGTTATCCTCGACTTCGACGATGAGAAGAAGCGTATCGCTCTCGGTCTGAAGCAGCTCACTCCCCATCCTTGGGATGCTCTTGACGCTAACCTCGCTGTTGGCGACAAGGTTAAGGGTAAGGTTGTCGTTATGGCCGACTACGGTGCATTCATCGAGATCGCTCCTGGCGTAGAGGGTCTTATCCACGTATCAGAGATGTCATGGAGCCAGCACTTGCGTTCAGCTCAGGACTTCATGGCCGTTGGCGACGAGGTAGAGGCTGTTGTGCTCACTCTCGACCGCGACGAGCGTAAGATGTCACTCGGCATCAAGCAGCTCAAGGCCGATCCCTGGGCAGGCATCGAGACCAAGTATCCTGTTGGTTCCAAGCATTCTGCCAAGGTTCGCAACTTCACCAACTTTGGTATCTTCGTTGAGATTGAAGAGGGCGTAGACGGCCTTATCCACGTGAGCGACCTCTCTTGGACAAAGAAGATCAAGCATCCTTCTGAGTTCACTCAGATTGGCGCTATGCTCGATGTTCAGGTATTGGAGATTGATGTTGAGAACCGTCGCTTGAGCCTTGGTCACAAGCAGCTCGAAGAGAATCCTTGGGATGTATTCGAGACTATCTTCAAGGTAGACTCTATCCATGAGGGTACTATCATCGAAATGCTCGACAAGGGTGCTGTGGTATCACTCCCCTACGGTGTTGAGGGCTTCGCTACTCCCAAGCACCTCGTTAAGGAGGATGGCTCACAGGCTCAGGCCGAGGAGAAGCTCGAGTTCAAGGTAATCGAGTTCAACAAGGAGGCTAAGCGCATCATCCTCTCACACAGCCGCATCTTCGAAGATGTAGCCAAGGCTGCCGAGCGTGCTGAGAAGAAGGCTGCTGCCGCTGCCAAGAAGGGCGCCAAGAAAGAGGATGCAGCTCCCGTTATCGAGAACAAGGCTGCTTCTACTACACTTGGTGACATCGATGCCCTTGCTGCACTCAAGGAGCAGCTCGAAGGCAAGAAGTAATGTTCACAAACACACTTCTATAAACTTCCGTAAAGGCCGGCCGTGTGTCGGCCTTTACTTTATAAACAAGGGATGTAGGCAATAGCATAGACGATAAGAAACGGCGGATAGCCTATAGTCTGCACTCCCTGGCTCCAGAAAAACAATGGAAAAGTTCGATATCCACATTCTCGGCTGCGGGTCGGCACTGCCCACCACACGCCATAATGCCACGTCTCAAGTCATCAACCTGCGTGACAAGCTCTATATGATAGACTGCGGTGAAGGTACGCAGACACAGTTCCGGAGGGCACAGCTCAGTTTCTCGCGCCTCAACCATATCTTCATCTCGCATCTGCATGGCGACCATTGCTTCGGGCTTATCGGGCTTATCTCCACATTCGGACTGTTGGGCCGCACGGCTACGTTGCATGTCCATAGCTTCCCGGAGTTAGAGGAGGTGATGCGTCCACAGCTCGATTTCTTCTGTGACGGCATGCCCTACGATGTGGAGTTCCACCCCTTCTCCCATGGGTGCACCGATATCATCTATGAGGACCGCTCTGTAAGCGTACAGGCATTTCCTCTGAGTCACCGTGTTCCCTGTTGTGGTTTTGTCTTCCAGGAGAAACCCACTGCCGCCCATATCAGGCGTGAGATGATAGACTTCTACGGGATACCCTTCAGCCAGATAGCCCGCATCAAGAATGGAGAGGATTATGTGACCCCCGAGGGGGATGTAATCCCCAATAGCCGGCTCACACTCCCTGCAGCTCCACCCCGCAAATATGTCTATTGCAGCGATACCCGCTTCAATCCCAACAACGTGCAATATGTCAAGGGTGCCGACCTGCTCTTCCACGAAGCAACCTTTGCCGAGAGTGAGGTGGCGCGTGCTGCCCAGACCTTCCATAGCACTGCCCGCCAAGCTGCTGAGATGGCTCGCCTGAGCGGAGTCAAGCAACTTCTCATTGGGCATTTCTCGGCCCGATATACCGATGAGCGGATCCTCCTGGATGAGGCCCGTGAAGTATTCCCCTCCACGAGATTGGCAGAGGAGGGGCGGGTATTCCAACTTTAGGCCTGCCTACCCGATAATGTATTTCCCGACCTTGGGGATGCGTTGCAGCAGCAAGGATATCACTGCCACGCAGATGAAGCTGCAAAGTGATGCGAGGAGTATCTCTACGGGTGTGGTCCAGAAACCGAGGCAGCCGTCGGTGCCGGTGCCGAGCCATTCACGGAGTGCGCCACATATCGGTACAAGAATAATCAGATGACACAGATACATGCCGTAGCTGGCCTTCGATACGGGGAGCAGCACTTTACGGTAGAATCCTCCACATGCCTTTACCTTGCGGAAGAGCAGCACCCATGCTATGGCCATCAGCGCCACGCCTATCGAGTCGTTATACCAGGTAGTCTCCCACCATACAGCCATATCCACCTTGCCTTCCACGGGGAATGTTCCGCCGGCGCTCTCCATCACCCTGCGCAGGAAGCCGCCGAAGGTGATGGCAAAGCCCACAGCGTAGCAGGGTAGGGCAATGCCAAGGGTCTTGCCCCATGAGAGCTTGCCTACGAAGCGGCGCAGGTAGAGCCCGAAGAGCACATATCCCACGAAGCCGCTCAGGTAATAGAAGGTGCCGTAGGCATTCCAGCTACACTCGCCCCATAGCGGGTATGGGGCTTGGCGTGGCAGCCCCGTTGGGCCGTAGGTGATGGCCGGGCCACCCTCCGTCATCCAGTCGCGTATGAGGGGTATCAGTGTCGTGAAGAGGCATATCCATAGGTATACTTCGAGCTCTCGCTTGCTTACCTTCTCGACCCACGGCGACAACAGGGGGATGAGCAGATACACCCCCACCAGCATATATACGAACCATAGGTGTCCGGAAGCATAGTTGAAGTTGAGCAGCAGGCTTTTCAGGTTGTCTATAGGCTCGCCCCAGATGCAGGCATACACTAAGGTCCACACGACAAATGGCACGAGTACCCTCACCGTACGGCGACGGAAAAACTCGCCTGCCGTGTAGCGCGACGGCAGTTGCAGATAGCTGGAGGCGATGATGAACAGCGGCACGCACGAACGCACGAAGCTGTCGAACAGGGAGGCCCAGAAAGCATCTCCCTGTGTGAGAATCAACGAACCCTCCCCACCGAGGTAGAAGGGTTCGGTGCAGTGTACTACCATTACCATAAAGCAGGCTGCCACGCGCATCCAGTCGAGCCATACCGAGCGGCCGTCTGTCTGTGCCTGTAAAGTTTTGTCGCTTTGCATCTTGTCAGTCGGTTATAATTTCCCGCAAATATAGCGCAAAGTGGGTTCCCCCGCAAGCGTATGGACAATTTTATGCAGGGCGGCTGGTGCTGCCGGGTTCTTGTCATTCGGCCTTTGCCGCGAATCCTAAGGCATCTACCGCCTGTATGATGGCCTCTTCGCCGGCTGTGCCGCTGATGGTCATCCTGCCGCTCTGGAGATCCACCTCCACGGAGTCCACACCGGGCAGGTTGCCTACGGTGCGCAACACGCTATTGCGGCAATGGTTACAGTGCATGCCTGTGACGATGAACACTCGCCCGGCAGCTCGCTCCTCATGGGGCGGGAGCACCTCTTCCGCAGCGCCTGTCCCCTTTTCGCGGCAGCATCCTTCCTCGCATGTCTCCTCGTGGCATGTCTCTTCGGTTTCGTGACATGCTCCTCCACAGCCACACGCTTCGGAGGCGGGCTTCCGTACAAACCTGCGCACCAGCGCATTGATGAGTAGAGCGAGGAGAACCACGGTGCACAAGATGTTGAACCACGGGGTATGAGTATGACACGAGGCACTGATGGCACTGAGGCTGTCGGTAAACCATTCACGCGGCAGCAGGTGGTCGATGCCGAGTGCAAAAGCCAATGCTCCTCCTACTATAGCTGCGAGGTAGAGCCACAGGGTGCGCTTCCCCAATACCTTGCGGATGACAAGGATGGAGGCCACGTTGACTGCCGGCCCTGCCATGAGCAATACGAGGGCGGCACCGGGTGTCATGCCCTTGAGCATCAGCGCTACGGCGATGGGGATGGAGCCGGTGGCACACAGGTACATGGGCACGGCACATGCCAGCACGAACAGCATGCCGAGCAGGGGACGGTGGGCGAAGGAGGCAAAGAATCCGTCGGGCACAGCCACGGTGATGAGCCCCGCCACTACGAGACCTATGACGAGCCACTTGCCGATGTCCTGCATCATCTCCACATAGCCGTAGCGCAGGGCACCGACGACCTTCTCCTTCAGCGTCAGGGGTGTTTCGCCCGCTTGTGCCGAGGCGTGAAGCTCCTCTTTGCCGCCACGGTCAAAGGCATTGACCAGCGTGCCGCCCAGCAGGGCGGTGACCAAGGCGGCTAAGGGGCGTAGGATGGCGAAGGGGAGCCCCATGAGGGAGTAGGTGGCCATAATGGAGTCGATACCCGTCTGAGGCGTGGCAATGAGGAATGAGGTGGTGGCACCTTTGGAGGCTCCCTCGCGCCGCAGCGACATGGCCGTGGGCAATACGCCGCATGAGCATAAGGGCAGGGGTACGCCCAAGGCGGCAGCGTAGAATACCGAGCGGAAAGTATGCCCGGAGAGGTAGCGGCTATACAGACGGTTGGGGACGAACGTATGCATCAGTCCTGCGATGCCGAAGCCCAATAGCAGGTAGGGCGACATCTCGTTGATGAGGTTGATGATTTCTTGCATGATGATTCCTTGTTTGGTGGTGCAAAATTACGCCAACTTCCCGAAACCGCCAAGATTCGCCGTTTCTTAAGCCAAACTTTGCAACAAAGTTGCATTTTCCGGCATTGCATTTGGCAATGAGAGGGCTTTTGTGTACCTTCGCGGGTAAAATGGAAGTATAACAACCCAATACGAACGACAATGAAGAAACAGATCAACACAACAGCTGCTCCGGCAGCTATCGGCCCCTATAGCCAGGCTATCGAGGCCAATGGGATGGTATTCGTGAGCGGACAGCTCCCCATCGACCCTGCTACGGGCGCTTTTGCCGAGGGAGGCATCAAGGGGCTTACCCGCCAGTCGCTTACAAACATGCAGCATATCCTGGCCGAGGCCGGGCTCACGATGGCCAACGTGGTCAAGACTACCGTGTTCCTTGCCGATATGGCCGACTTTGCCGAGATGAACGAGGTGTATGCTTCGTTCTTTGAGGGCGTGTGTCCGGCACGTTCGGCAGTAGCTGTAAAGACACTGCCCAAGGAGGCCCGTGTCGAGATCGAGTGCATCGCCGTGCGCTGATGTCCGCTCTTCGTGGATACGTAAACAAATGAGGGTGAGTCAAAAAAACGCGACACACCCTCATTTGTTTCTTTTATACCGTAAGCGCTTTCAGGAACTCGATGTATAGCGGTATCCCCTCTGCTATCTCGCTTTCGAGTACATACTCGTCGGCCCCGTGCGAGCGGGCCGACTGGCCTACGCCCATCTTCAGGGAGGGGATGCCGTGCATGAGCGCCATGTCCGATGTGGTGGGCGACACGAAGGTCTCGCGACCGATGGCGGTGGCAGCCCTCACGAGCGGATGTTCGGCATAGATGGCCGAGGCGTGCACCCGTGTGCTGCGCTCCTTGGCATCAGACTCCAGCAGCCGTTGCACTATCTCCACGGTCTCCTCATTGGAGTATGCGTCGGTGGTGCGTATGTCGATGACGAACCTGCATTCGTCGGGGATGACGTTGTGCTGCGTGCCGGCATTGATTTGCGTGACGGTCATCTTGATGTCGCCCAAGAGCGGTGAGGTGCGCTCGTAGCGGAAGTTGCGTATGCGCTCTATGTCGGCTATGGCGATGTCTATGGCATTGACTCCCTCGTTGCGTGCGGCATGTCCGCGCACACCATGGGCGGTACAGTCCATCACTACCAGTCCGCGTTCACCCACAGCCGCCTGCATGCCGGTGGGCTCGCCCACGAGCGCCATGTCTATCTTCCCGAGTTCGGGCAGTAGCCCGCGCATGCCATGCTCTCCCATCACCTCCTCTTCGGCGCTGATGGCCAGCAGCATGTTGTAGGGCAGCTCCTGCTCCTCCAAGTAGCGGTATGCCGCGATGAGGCTCACCACCGACGCGCCGGCATCGTTGCTCCCGAGGCCGTAGATGCGCCCCTCCTCGTGCGTAGGCTCGTAGGGGTTACGGGTATACGAGGCCGACGGCCTCACCGTGTCGTGGTGCGAGTTCATCAGCAGGGTGGGGCGGTTGGCATCCCACAGCGGAGTGCGCACATATACATTATTATATATACGCTTCACCTCTCCCTTGACGTGGGCTCTGAGGAATGCCTCCACGATATCGGCCGTGGCAGCCTCGTCGCGCGATACGGAGGGCGTGGCAATGAGCCTGTCGAGCAGCTCAATGGCCTCTTGGATAAACGTTTCCATTCTTTTCTTCCTGTTTTTGTGCGTAAAGGTACAAAAAACAGATGAATAATCAGGACTTGCCAGCCGACAAACTGAACCCCGATGCGTGAATTCTTCTATATTCCAAGACTGGCAATATTCATTCCAAGACTTGCAATATATATTCCAAGTCTTGGAATATTCCTTTTATCGAGGCATTGATTTTTGTTTGTTCGGGGCTTTTTGTTGCCCCCCTCCCCAAAGGCCCTATTTTTTATCATCACTGATGACCAAGCCCGGTCATCAGTGATGGCAAGCGTTGGTCATCAGTGACGACCGAAATTAGGCATCAGTAGCGGCTTCTTTGGTGCAAACTGAAATTAGGATGCGCCTCGGCATAAAAAATAAATTCACATTTATTTTGTTCTTCTCTCGGTTTGCACTAATTTTGTCCCATGAACCATTAGTCCACTCAGTGGGCGGGTGGGGCAAGACATGTTGAAAAAGGACGTTTACGAACGTTATCTTGAGGTCTTCAAATCTCGCAAATTTGACAACCACCTCTAAAGATACGGCAACGGGACGTTCACTTCGGGCGTTTATTACACCCAACCTATGGTTGTAGGGGCTCAGTTTGTCATGCTGAACAAAGTGAAGCATCTCGCGTTGCATAGGTTACGGTCGTTTATAAACCGCACGGCGTGGGCTAATGCGTTGCTTATCCTGAGGTGGAGGCAATGCGAGAGCCTGAAGACTGGGATAAGCAGGAGTACAGAATCCCACGTCTTTTTATTTTAAATAAGGTATAGCCGAATCCGGGGACTCTACAGGCGCAAAAAAACTGTTTTGCGTATGCGAAAGACAAAACTACTCTTTCTTATTTGCTCCCTCTTCATGGTGGGAGCGGTGATGGCTGAAGAAACTACCGACAGGGTGGTAATCAGCGAACTGGAATTGGCTCCTGGTGGTAATCAGGCATATTTCACTGTAAGCCTTGAAGGTTCACGGCTCTATTCGGCTTATGACGTTAATCTTGTTATCCCCGAAGGTCTGGAAGTGGTGTACAAGGATGATGCGCCGTATGTGCAGATGTTTAAAGGTGCTACGGGAATCTACCCCTTTGTAACGGAGGAGGACCCGTTTGAAGGTACAAGCACCACGACCTACACCCATACCATAGCCAGCAATATCATCGATGGCAATGTACTGCGTGTGATGTGTTATTCGACCGCTTCAAAGGATCTCACGGCTAATAGTGGTCGTTTGTTCGGTGTCTTTGTCAAAGCCTCACCCTACCTGAAGCCCGGTGATGTGGAGATTGCCATCAAGGATGTTTATCTCACCACATCAGCCGCCGTGCAGTACGAGCCTGCCGACTATGTGAGCACCTCCGTCACAGCCGCTGCCACCAGCACCCTCACCCTTAAGGTGTCGGATGCGAACCAATTCGGTACTTGCATCCTTCCCTTCGACTATGAACTGCCTGCCGATGGCTCGCTCGAAGCCTACACTTGCAGCGAGTATACCGAAGATGCGCTCCTGCTGACCAAGGCCGGCAAGATAGCGGCCTATACTCCTTATATACTCTATAGCGAGGCAGGCTTCTCGGCAACCATCTCTGGCGAGGTAGATGCCACCAAGTATCCCACCGATGGCATCGTGAAGAGCGGCTACTTGGTAGGCACCGTAGTGCAGACCGAGCTCACCGAGGCCACCTCCTATGTGATGCAAAACCAAGGCTCGGGCGTGAAGTTCCACCAGGTGGACCCCGCGAGCCCCTTCGTGCTCGCTGCCGGCAAGTGCTACGTAGAGCTTCCCGAGGGTGCCAACGCTTCGGCACTCCGTATTGGAGCCACTACGGGAATTGCCAGCTCAGAGCTCACAACTCAGAACTCACAACTCATCTACAACCTCTTGGGCCAGCGTGTAGAGAAGATGCAGCCCGGACACATCTACATCGTGAATGGACGTAAGGTAATAGCTAAACAATAAACTTAAAAAAAACAACAAATGAAACACATCAAACATCTCGCAGCTACCGTAGCTATGCTACTCGGCTGCATCACCGTCAGTGCCTACGACTTCGAAGTGGATGGCATATTCTACAACATCACGAACTGGTCTTCGTTTACCGTGGAGGTAACCTACTATTATGAAGAACCCTATAGCGGAGATGTAGTCATTCCTAAGACAGTGACTTATAATGGTGCTGTATATACAGTGACAAGTATTGACGACTATGCTTTCTATTATAGCAGCAACCTCACCTCCGTTACCGTCCCCGAGAGCGTGACGAGCATTGGACGGTCTGCTTTCTGTGGTGGAGTAAAAGAGGTAGTTCTTAAATCAACCACCCCTCCCACGCTGACTTCATCTGGTTTAACAAATTACGCAATATTGACTGTTCCTAAGGGTGCGTATAATGACTACTGCACAGCAACTTATTGGTCAGACCTATTGGCTAATATTGCGATTGATGATGCCGAAGCACGTGTGAAGAATCTTACGCTTGAGGCTGCTGATGACAAATCATCGCTTCAGGTTGCTGTCGGCGATGATAAGCTGAGGTATGTGACCGATCTCACCATCAGCGGTACTATCAATAGCTATGACTTTATGGTGATGCGCAATAAGATGCCGGTACTTCGCCATATTGACCTAAGCAATGCCTCCATTGTGCACAATGACTATGAACACTATACAGGACACCACACCGAGGATAATGTGTTCCCTCAATATGCTCTTTATAATTGTATATTGTTTACCCTGGTTTTGCCACGAGACATCACAGAAATTGATGATTTTAGTGTTTATGGCCATGGCTGTTTAAATGAAATTATAATTCCCGAAGGTGTGACAAGTATCGGAAGTTATGCTTTCTCTTCTTGCACAAGCCTCACCACCGTCACCATCCCCGAGAGCGTGACAAGTATTGGAGGTAGCGCTTTCAATTATTGCTGTAGCCTCAAGAGCGTTGTACTCCCTCCTATGGTGGAAACTATTGTAAGCTCCACTTTCAATAGTTGCGAAAGCCTCACCTCCATCACCATCCCCGAGAACTCAAAATTGACAAGCATTGGATACTGTGCTTTCATAGGTTGCGGCAGCCTCAAGAGCGTTGTGCTCCCTCCTACGGTAGAGATTATTGACGGTAGAGCGTTCGAAAGGTGCTCAAGCCTCACCGAGATCCGTATTCCCAGTTCGGTGCGTACTGTGGAAAGCGGTGCTTTCGATGAATGTTCTAATCTCAATGATATCTATGTCTACACTGTAGAACCCATCAGTATCGGGCAATATACTTTTCCTACGTCAGGCAACAACTTCGTAGGCACATTGCATGCCCCTAAGGTGAGCTATTGGAATTACTATTACGATACGCAATGGAGCCAGTTCTTAAACTTTGCCGAGTTTGACGAACCATACGAGAACTTCTACCTCCAGGGCGACAAGGTACTGGACAACGAGACGGGTGAGATTCGCGGCAAAGAGGACAACAACCCCGATGCCGAGATGGGCGAGAACTCGGGTTTCATCGTGGAGGATGATATAGAGCAAGACCTGGGCGATGTAGACATCGAGCACGACGGTACTGATGGTGGCTCCATCATCGTGGATGGCGAAGGCTGCGTGAATGCCGATGGGCTGCACTTCCGCATCAATGTGACGGGTGGCCGCTGGTACTTCTTCTGCTTCCCCTTCGATGTGCGTAGCGAAGACATCGTGCTCGAGAACGGCGCTGAATGGGTATTCCGCTACTACGACGGTGCCGAGCGTGCCAAGAACGGCAAGGGTGGTTGGAAGAATGTGACCTCCGATGGCGACGGCAACCACCTGAAGGCGGCTACGGGATATATCTTCCAGTGCTCGAAGAACGATGTGCTCATCCTCACCGCCAAGGACAAGAAGATAAAGAAGGAGAAGAAATACAATGAGCTCGTAGAGCACATCACCGGCAACGCTCACGATGCCAGCTGGAACTTCGTGGGTAACCCCTACCTGAGCTACTATGAGGTGAGCAGCGACGACTACTCGGCACCGCTCACCGTATGGGACGGCAGCAAGTATATCGCCATCCGCCCCGGCGACGACGACTACCAGCTGGCTCCGTTCGAGGCCTTCTTCGTGCAGAAGCCCGAGGGTAAGGACAAGGTGAACTACGACCCTGAGCGTCAAATGACCTATCACCAGTCGCAGGCAGCTGCCGCACAGGCCCGTGCCCGCCGTCGTAGCCAGGCTGTCGACCCCGACCGTCTGCTGGTGAACCTCACACTCACCGACGGCACCGCCACCGACCATACCCGTGTGGTGTTCAACAACAGCGTGAGCATGGGGTATGAGATGGCATGCGATGCGGCCAAGTTCAGCACAGCCGGTGTGCCGCAGCTCTACACCATCGACAGCCGTGCCGTGAGGTATGCCATCAACGAGCGCCCCGTGGCTGAGGGCATCGTGACCGTGGGCTTCACCGCTCCTGCCGAGGGTGTATACACGCTGAGTGCCCCGCGCATGGATACCCCGATGCTGCTCCGCGACAATGCTACAGGTGTCATCCACGACTTTGCCGAGGGCAGCTACGAGTTTGCCTCCGGAGCCGGTACCTTCGACGACCGCTTCACGGTGATGATGAAGGCCGGTGAGACCTCCATTGATGAGCAAAGGGTAGTTGGCAACGAGTCGCCTGTGTACAACATTAAGGGACAGCGTGTGAACGAGGCTACCGAACAGGGTGTCTATATCAAGGGCGACCGTAAGGTGGTGAAAATGTAAGTTTAATTTACAGCAATGAAACACATTAGATACATAGCAGCTCTGCTGCTTATAATCATAGGGAACAGTCATCGGCTTATGGCCGATGACTATGACCCGACGAATCCGGCCGAGCCGTACCTGTACAATAAACTGACTATGGTGGCAGGTACTCCCAATGCTGTGTCATCACTCAGTGGTGCAGGATACTATAGGGAGGGTACGGAGGTGACGCTGAGGAGTTATCCCAAGAGCACACTGTTCACCTTCTCGCACTGGGAGAAAAACGGTGAGTGGTATAGCGACGAAGCATCGCCTACCTATACGATGGAGGACGATGCAGTGACCTTCACTGTATATTATGACTACACACCCGTCTCACCCGACGAGCCCGCCCTGCATGACAACCGCCTCTACCTTGTAGCCGAACCCTTGACAGCCTGCTCGTTCAATATAGAGAGCGGCCTGAGCTACATGTATGAACAAACGGTATTGGTGATGGCCAGGGCAAACACGGGATACAGCTTTCTCGGCTGGTACAACGGCGGAACGCTGATGAGCGAGAACCTGAGTTTCACCTTCAATATGCCCGAAGGGGACATGACGCTTACGGCACGCTTCGAGTACAACCCGGTGAACCCTGCCGAGCCTGAAGGTGACGGCACGCAAACCGATGTGCAGACCACCCCGACGGGCGATGCCAATGGCGACGGCATAGTGAATGTGACGGATGCGGTGTACCTCATCAACGTGTGCCTGGGACTGACGACCGATGCCAATACGGCACTATGCGATGTGAATAGCGATGGTGTGGTCAATGTGACCGATGCTGTAGCCATTATTAATATATGCTTGAAAATAACCAATTAAGACATGACTGATATGAGAATGATGTATATAAAGCCCACAGCCCAGGAAGTGGAGGCAGAGGCTGCCGATATGCTGGCCGTGTCATCGGTGGATTATACGGACACCGAGAAGGCAAGCAACGAGTACGAGGCACTCGCTGGCAAACGCCGTGGCACGTGGGGCGACCTGTGGAATGAAAGATAAAAAGAAAAAACAGGCTGCCGTATCGGTAATTATTGCAAAATAGTTGTTATATTCGCAGCATGTAATCATAATCTAATGAGGAAAAATGAGAAAAGTATGCAATCTGTTGGTTGCCACAGCGGCAATGCTTGTTATGGGAAGTTGTCATGAGAAGAAAACGTTCGACTCGCTGGGTGGCGAGTGGGACGTGGTGTCAATAGGTGAGCTGGCTGTGCCCGACTCGGTGGATGCCTTCATGGGCTTCGATATAGCCGAGCAGCTTGTCTATGGCAGCACAGGATGTAACCGGCTTACCGGTGCCCTGCCTGCGGAGATTGAGCCTGAGACACCCATGTTTGCCACTATGGGCAGCACTCGCAGGATGTGTGCCGACATGACGGTGGAGGATGCTATGCTGCCTGCCTTGGGGCGGGTGGTAGACTTCAAGGTTGACGGCACAAGCCTGTGTCTCCTTGACGTGGCCGGCAACACCGTAATGCTATTGGAAAAGCGTTGACTTTGGTGACGAACCGGAGAGTGTTCACAACCTTGCTTCATACACAGCGTTGTATCTGAGGCAAGGTTGTCTTTTTATATCTTCCCCAATATGCGGTCCATCACCCAGTTGGTGGGTGTGGCACTGAGGCCGTTGCAGGTGCATATATCCTTGCGCTGCAGATGGTGTACGATGTTCTCGATGAGCGGTTGCTGCACATGCTCGGGATTGTCGACTACAAACTCGTGCCTTCCGTCCCCGTCGTGTAGGGCTATGGGGGCATAGGTGAATACCGAGAAGCATATCATGCCCTTGTCGCCGATAATCTCGATGCGGTCTTCCTGAGCGCTCTCGTCGGCCACGAAGCACCACGAGCCGCTACCCACGAGACCATTGTCGAAACGGAAGCAGGCGCTGATGGTGTCCTCGGCATCGTATAGTCCGCCACGGTTGGCTGTGTAGCCCTTGGCTTCGATGATGCAGCCGAAGTAGTGCTGCAGGAGGTCGAGCTGGTGCGGTGCCAGATCGTAGAAGTAGCCGCCACCGGCAATGTCGGCCTGTACGCGCCAGGGCATGGCGGCACCGGTGCTCCCGTCAAACTCGCGTGGAGGCTGTGCTAAGCGTATCTGCACGTTGATGACCTTGCCCACACGGGGTATCAGCTCCTCCACCTTCTTGAAGTAGGGGAGGTAACGGCGGTAGTAGGCCACGAAACAGGGAACGCCCATCTCCTCGCTGGCCTTGTTGATGCGTATGCAGTCTTCGTAGGTGGCTGCCATGGGCTTCTCTATGTATACGGGCTTGCCGGCCTTGATGGCCATGATGGCATAGGTGGCATGCGATGAGGGGGGAGTGGCAATGTATATGGCGTTCACGTTGGGGTCGTCAATGATATCCATCACATTGGTATACCATTTCTTGATGCCGTGGCGCTCGGCATAGGAGCGTGCACGCTCGGCATGACGGCTCATGACAGCCTCAATCTTAGAACCCTCGACATTGGAGAAGGCAGGCCCGCTCTTCTTCTCTGTGGCCTCGCCACATCCGATAACACCCCAGCGTATCATACCAAATTGAAAATTGAAAGTTAACCCCTAACTCTAAACACTAAACACTAAACTCTAAACACTAATCCCAAAAGTTCCACGAGAGTCCCAGCTTGAACATACGGGGATTTACCGGGTAGTGGGGCACGAGGAATGAGTTGCTATTTGCGAAGAGCCCCTGCGTGACATGGTAGTACATCACATAGAAGCGCACTTGTTTGAGGTGGAAGTTGGCATAGGCATTGATGAACGGGTATCCGCCTAACTCGACCTTGTGCTCGCCCTCTTGCACGAAGAACTGTTGCAATGCGGGAGCATAGTCGGGGGCATAGTAGCGGCTGAAGTAGCGTGCATCGGCACCTATCTGTATCTTGAGTACCTTGGCATAGGTGAACTTCAGGTAGAGGTTGCTGTATACGTTCAGCAGCGGCAGGGGCAGTATCTCGGGCTTCGATGAGTACTGTGCCGTCACCTGATTGTCCCAATGAAGTATGCCCCACTTGAAGTCTTGGTACAGTGTGGCGTTGAGCACCTGCAGGTTGCCGGCATATTGGCGTGCGGTGATATGGCTGAGGCTCAGTGGGGTGGAGTATATCCCGGGCACGTAGGGCGTACCGGCCAGGTAGGTGTAGTTCTTGATGTTCTCTACACCGGCATAGAGACGGGTGCGCCAGCGGTCGATGCTGAGGCTGCCTCCGATGCGTGTGCGGAACTCCTTGCTCAGCTCATTGTCCCACCAGTAGTGCTGTGAGTGGTAGTGCCGATAGTAGAACGATGGGTTCGTATTCTTCATATATCCCTCGGCACGCAAGCGAACGGTGTCTTTCCATAGTCGGAAGTTGAGGTCGGCATTTCCTGCAAGGCTGAATGCACCGAGGTCGGTGCCCGCAAGGACGGTCTCGGCTGTAGCGTCAAAGTGGAAGGACTGTCCGATGGTACGTCGCAGATTGCCTCCGAGGCTGATATTGCTCTCCTTATAGCTGTGCGTATGGTCGCGCCCCTTACCCCCGGCGCTGTCGGGGAGGGTGAAGTGGCGGTATTCGTGGGTCACGTAGGCCGATGCCCCGAAAGGTATCCACTTGTTGATGCCTTCGATGAGCGTAAGCCCTACGGTATTGCGTATGCGCAGGTATTGCGTGGCATCTATCGAGTCGTAGGGCAGGTAGTCCTGGGCGTAATAGTTTTTGGTATTGGCATAGTCTATGAATCGGCGGCTGTTGCTGTTCACCTCTAAGGTGTGGAATACCTTGCTCACGGCAATGAAATCGTAATGGGTGACAACCGTATCGGGCAAGCTGTCGACACGTGCCTTGTAGTAGCCTAATTTGTAATCGTGTGCGAGAAAGGCGGTGCGGACGAAGTCCTCGTTCCAGGTCGACTGCAGGTTGGTGGGCATATCGGCCGGACGGTAGGTCTTCTTGCCCTCGGCCATGGCTTCGGGATTTGTCACGTAGCGGTCATCGGAGATGCCTCCGTTCTCGGCCATACGCAGTTTGTTGTAGCTCACCAGCGCATTCATCTCATAGCGGTCGCCATGATGGTAACCGTATAGGCTACCGTTGACGTAGGCGGTAGACTGATGATCATACTGTCCGCGCCCATACAGATAATCGAAGTTGAATCCTATGCCTGTCCGCTTGTTGGCATTCACACCGAAATAGGCCTTTACCCACTCCTCGCCGTTGATCTTGTTGCCGGCACGGTAGTAGCTGAGGTTGGTGAACGGGGATTTGGTGTTGATGAAATTGTATTCGCCCGGTGGGGTAAGGAAGAAGTCCAACGCATCAGTGAACACAAATTGCCCCTCCGGGCGGTTGAAGAAGATGCGCGACTGGCGTGGAGAACCCATGTTGCCTAAATAATTGTACTCACCGTTGAGTCCGTCGGCAAAATGCAGGTTCTGAAAGTTGTATACGGCCGTGTCAGTCTCTATGGGAACAATATTGCCCAAGGTGGTGCCGACGTGAAACATCTTCACGTCGCGTGGTACCGAGCGGTCGGTCACCGTACTGTCGCGCCCGGTCAGCCCGCCTCCAGCGAAACCCTGCTGGTTCAGTGTAGGGATGCCACCACCACTATCACCCATGCGGTCGCCTGCCATACGCAGACTCTCCTGCGCATGGAGCGTACCGAGCATTCCTGCCAGCAATATACCAAGGAGGACTCTTCGCATTGTTTCCGGATAGAGGGGGTGAGGTTATCTGAAGAATCTTACGATATATTCAGCAATCTTGATAGCCATCGATATGAAGCAAACAACCAGGAAAGGGGTGCGATTGTCGGGCTTGGCGATGTAGAGTATCAGTGCCACCACGAAGCCTACGAGAAACAACGTGTTGAGCAGGTTGCGAAGTTCATTCTTTTTCATATCCGTGGGGCATTAGCTGAGTATGGTTGACAACTGCATCACGCACTGTTCGAAGAAATCAATGGTCTTACGGCGGAACTTGCCCTGCTCTTTCAGCAGCTTGGTTCCCTTCTTGTTGAAGGCGTACTCGTCGGTAATTGTTTCCTCGGCACTGAACTTGCTGCCTCCGTCGCGCTCCTCCTCATACCAGTAGTTGATGCGTGTCATCTTGATCACTACAGCCTGCTCTATGCATTGCAGCTCCACCCAATAGTTGATGCGCGTGCGGTCAAGCACGAAGAACCGGTTGGTAAATACCAGATACTCCTCGGCAGTGAAGCTCAACTGCTGGTTCTGTCTGTCGTTAGAAACAAATTTTGAAATGATGACGTTGGGCTTGGTGAATCGTTTTCCGGCCCAGGCTTCCACCTTGGCGAATGCCTCCTCCTTAGAGAGCACGGTAGTGATGGTGTCCTGGAACAGTACGCGCCCGTTCACTACCGGTACGCTGCCCGCTCCATACTTGGCCTCTACTTGTGCCCAGCCCGCCATAAGGCCTAAAGCCATACATATTGACAATAAGATTCTTTTCATTCTTTTTCTCCTATTTTATAGTTTGTGATATCTGTTTAGTAACGTGCAAATATACGTACATTTCTTGGATTTACCTCAACGAAATGGCATAAACCTTCTCAAAAGGTTCTTTTTAACTTAAGTTCGCAAACTAACCTAAAGAAACGCAAGCAAACTTGAAATCTGTTTTAAAATTATTTTGAGTTTAGCTGAGAGAACTTTTTTTGCTCTCCAGCGTTATGCAGGAAGGCCGCGCTCCATTAGCTTCTGTCTATAAAATAATAGACGAGATGTATTTGCAGGTATGGAATGTTTGCCTTACCTTTGTCGTAGAAAAAACGAACAAAGTACAAACCTTTTAAAAAGACAATATTATGGCAGTAAAATTTTTCAAATGTGAGCATTGTGGTAATGTAATTCAGAAAGTGGTTGACTCAAAGGTTCCCGTGGTATGCTGCGGCGAGAAAATGAAGGAGTTGACAGTAAACACAGTGGATGCCAGTGTAGAGAAGCATCTTCCCGTGGTAACTCGTATCGACGATTGTCACATCAAGGTAGAGGTGGGTAGCGTGGCTCATCCGATGACTGAGGATCACCACATCGCGTTCATCTATGTGGAGACCGAGAATGGCGGCATCCGTATCGACCTTCCGCACGAGGGAAAGCCCGAAGCTGTATTCTGCACTTGCAACGACAAGCCCATCGCAGTATACGAGTATTGCAACCTGCACGGGGTGTGGAAGACAGAACTTTAATGCTCATCAACTGAACGATCAAATATAATAAACCTTAAACAGCAAAGAATATGTTAAGCAAGAAACTACACGAAGCCATCAATGCTCAGATCAATGCCGAACTCTGGTCGGCTTATCTATACCTCGCCATGTCAATGGATGCTGAGGCAAAGGGGCTCAAGGGTGTTGCCAATTGGTTCTATGTACAGTTCCAGGAGGAGAATGACCATGCCCGTATCTTCATGAACTATCTCAACTCACGTGATGCCAAGGTGACCTTGCTCCCTATCGAGGAGGTTCCCGCCACATGGGACAGTGTGTTGGCCATGTTTACCCAGACTCTCGAGCACGAGAAGAAGGTGACCTCACTCATCAATAACCTTGCGGCCATCGCCAATGAGGACCGCGACTTCGCCTCAATCAACCGTATGGTGTGGTTTATTGACGAGCAGGTAGAGGAGGAAGAGAGTGCTCGCGAGATGATTGCTGCCGTAGAGGCGGTAGAGGGAAACAAGTATGGTATGTATATGCTCGACAAGGAGCTGGCTACACGTACCTACACGCAGGCTTCACCGCTGGGCACGTCGGCCGATTGAGTTGTCGATTATAATCGCTATAAACTAAGGGCATGTCTGAAGTTCAGACATGCCCTATTCTATTTGTGGATAACAACACGCTTGATTTACATAAGCTTATGTATTACCAGACCTGAGCGCAACTTGGGTTCAAACCACGTGGTCTTGGGCGGCATGATGTTGCCCGTGTCGGCAATATCCATCAGCTGCTTCATCGATACGGGATATAGGGCCAAGGCCATCTTCATCTCTCCACTGTCGACACGGCGTTTCAGCTCGCCGAGGCCACGGATACCACCCACGAAGTCGATGCGCTTGTCCTTGCGCAGGTCGCCAAGGCCGAGGATATCGTGCAGGATGAGATTTGACGAGATGGTCACGTCGAGTACACCGATGGGGTCGTTGTCGTCGTATGTGCCTTCCTTGGCGGTAAGGCTATACCACTGGCCGTCGACGTAGAGGGAAAAGTTATGAAGCGCTACGGGTTTGTATATCTCCGTGCCCTTAGGCTCTACAATGAAGTTGTCGCTGAGCTTGGCGAGCAGCTCCTCGGGGGTGAGGCCATTGAGGTCTTTCACCACGCGGTTGTAGTCGATGATGGTGAGCTGTCCGGCAGGGAAGCATACAGCCATGAAGTAGTTGTACTCCTCATCGCCGCGATGGTTAGGGTTCTGGCGTGCCTTCTCGGCACCTACGAGAGCTGCTGCAGCCGAGCGGTGATGGCCATCGGCGATGTAGAGAGCAGGCATCTGGGCAAACGCAGCGGTGATGGCGGCCATATCGGCCTCGTTGTCGATAACCCATAGCTGGTGGCGGAAACCGTCGCCCTGAGCCACATAGTCGTACTCGGGAGCCTGGGCGGTGTAGCGGGCCACGAGTGCGTCAAGCTCCGCGTTGTCGGGGTAAGCAAAGAAGACGGGCTCGATGTTGGCATTGTTCACGCGCACGTGCTTCATGCGATCCTCCTCCTTGTCGGCACGGGTGAGCTCGTGCTTCTTGATGACACCGTTGAGGTAGTCATCAACGTAGGCACACACCACGAGACCGTACTGGGTCTTGCCGTTCATCGTCTGTGCATATACGTAGTACTGTTCCTTCTCGTCCTGCACGAGCCAGCCTTTCTCCTGGAAGAGGGCAAAGTTCTCGGCGGCCTTTTCATATACACGTGGGTCGTGCTCGTCGGTGCCTACAGGAAAGTCAATCTCGGGTTTGATGATATGATAGAGCGACATCTCATTGCCTTCGGCCTCCGCACGTGCCTCGTCGGAGTTAAGCACATCGTATGGGCGGCTCTGTACCTTCTCAACAAGAGCCTTTGGGGGGCGTATGCCCTTGAATGGTTTGATTATAGCCATGATATGAATTCTGAGTTATTATAATATGAATTCAGAATTAAAAGATTACACGTTTACGCGGAATCTTTCACATCCCTCTTTCAAGAACCCTACAATCTGGTGAGCTGCAGCGATGCCGGCATTGATGTTGGCCTCAGCGGTCTGCGCACCCATCTTCTTGGGAGTAGAGAAGTAACGTTCGGGGAAGAGTTCGAGGAACTTGCCGTTGGCAGCGGGCATGATGTCTGTCATGTACTTGAAGTCGGTACGCTCCTCCATGAGCTGGATGAGCTCGGCTTCGTTGATGACCTCCTTGCGGGCTGTGTTCACCAACACGGCACCCTTGGGCATGTCCTTCAGCAGGGCGTAGTTGATAGACTCCTTGGTCTCGGGAGTAGCGGGGATATGGAGCGACACGATCTGGCACTGCTCATACAGCTCCTTGGCCGAAGCTACGGGGATGACGTTGTCGGCCGTCATCACCTCGGCTGGGCAATAGGCATCGTAGGCATAGATGTCCATGCCGAATCCCTTGGCGATACGAGCCACGTTGCGCCCCACATTGCCGTAGGCATGAATACCGAGTTTCTTACCCTTGAGTTCTCCGCCCGAGGTCCCATTGTAGAGGTTGCGCACGGCATATACCATCATGCCAAGAGCCAGCTCGGCCACAGCATTGGAGTTCTGTCCGGGTGTGTTCATCACACACACACCATGAGCCGTTGCAGCAGCGAGGTCTACATTGTCGTAGCCAGCCCCGGCGCGAACCACAATCTTCAGTTGTTTGGCAGCATCGAGTACCTCGGCATCAATCACATCGCTACGGATGATGATGGCATCAGCATCGGCCACGGCAGCCAGCAGATTGGCCTTATCACCATATTTCTCCAACAGGGCCAGTTCGAACCCTGCACCTTCAATCACTTCACGAATACCATCTACCGCTACTTTGGCAAACGGTTTGTCTGTTGCTACTAAAACTTTCACGACAAGAATTCTTATTTTTGAATCCTGAATTCTGAATTATCATGTACCCCCATTCAAAACGACCAAATGATGGTGAAGAATTCAAAATTCAGGATTCAGAATTATAATTTAGTGTAATTTCTCAAACTCCTTCATGCAGTCCACCAATGCTTGTACGCTCTCGAGTGGCATAGCATTGTAGCACGATGCACGGAAACCACCTACAGAGCGGTGTCCCTTGATGCCCACCATGCCACGTTCCTGGGCGAATGCCATGAACTCGGGTTCAAGATGCTTGTACTCATCATTGAGCACGAAGCAGATGTTCATATATGAGCGGTCCTCTACGGCACAGGTACCATGGAACAGCTTGTTGCGGTCGATCTCACCATACAGCAGGTCGGCACGCTCCTTGGCACGGCGAGCCATCTCCTCTACTCCACCGTTGGCCTTGATCCAGCGCAGGGTGAGCATAGCCGAGTAGATGGGCAACACGGGAGGTGTGTTGAACATTGAGCCGCCATCCACGTGAGTCTGATAGTTAAGCATGGTGGGAATAGTGCGCTCCATCTTGTTCAGCGCATCATTGCGTACGATAGCGAAGGTCACACCTGAGGGAGCCAGATTCTTCTGCGCACCACCATACACGCAGATATACTTGCTGAAGTCGATGGGGCGTGAGAATATGTCCGATGACATGTCAGCAATCAGCGGCACGTTCACCTCGGGGTCGATACGGGTCTCCGTTCCATAGATTGTATTGTTGGAGGTGTAGTGGAAGTAGTCCACATCGTCGGGTACGGTGTAGCCCTTCGGGATATAATTATAGGTAGTGTCGGCCGATGAAGCCACCTCTACCACTTCGCCAAAGTTCTTTGCCTCCTTGATAGCCTTCTTCGCCCATACGCCGGTATTGATGTAGGCAGCCTTCTTGGCGAGGAAGTTGTAAGGAACCATACAGAACTGCATGCTGGCACCGCCGCCGAGGAAGAGCACCGAGTATCCCTCGGGGATATTCAGAACTTCCTTGAAGAGTGCTACAGCTTCGTCAATCACAGCCTGAAAATCCTTATGTCGATGGCTGATCTCCAAGATAGAAAGACCTGAGCCATTGAAATCCAATACAGCCTGAGCCGTCTGCTCAATCACTTCGCGTGGCAGGATAGATGGTCCTGCATTAAAGTTATGCTTCTTCATAACAAATCGTTTTTGTTGTTAATAACCATAATTCGTTTGACAAAAGTAAGGACTTTGACTTATTTGGCAAAATCTTTGACTGATTATTTACAGATATGACAATACTTTGCAATTGTTTGTCGAGATTACATACATATTAGGCTTGAAGGAGGCCGCTTCTATCCTGGCCTTTCCTTATCTATCTGAAAAACGCGGCCACGCACAAGGGCTCTGCCCACTCTCAAGCTTCGGCTTTATGATGAGCGCTTGATAATTAAATCAATGAAAATCTGCGTCATCCGCGTGCCATATTCGAGGCTACAGCACTATCTTGCAAGTGTATCTGTCGTGTCCACTATCGATGACCACGAGATACGAGCCGTGGGGAAGGCCTACGGCAGGCAATGCCATACGGTTGCCCGTGCTGGTGGCTGTGGCCAACGGCAGGCTACCCATGTCGTAGAGCGTGGCAGTAGCGCCATCCCCGAAGGAGCCTGTGCAGATGACCTGCCTGGTGGCAGCATCGTAGGCTATGCTGACGGGCGATAGCTGCGGGCTGTCGATGCCTGCGCCCTCATACACCTGTAGCGGGATGAAGCGCAACGAGTGCTTGTAGGTGCCCGAGGCGGGAAGCTGGTAGGCCGGCAAGGTGCCTGTGCCGGTGCCGCAACTGCCGTTGCCGATGCCCAGTTGCATATAGTCGAAATGGGCATACACGCCACCGGGGCGCACGAGGTTCCACGTATGTGCGGCATTCTTGAGGGTCACATCATCGTAGTGCAGTACGGAGAAGGCCACCTGCCCTACGGTCTCAATGCGTATACCCTCGCGCTTGTCGCCATCGGTGGTGTAGAGGGTAAGGTCGCGCAATGCCTCGCGATTGCCCATGCTCTGTGGCTTGGGATAAGGCTCATACATATCGGCCACGGTGGTGTGGTAACGTCCGAGAGGCGAACCACCATGGCGGTCCACATAGTTCTCCCACGGGCCACGGGCATAATACTCCACCTGTTCATAGTCGTCTACGAAGCGCATATCGAGGCCTATGCGGCGGAGGTTCTTGATATTTGAGGTGTATGCGGCATCGAGCTGTACCACGCCATTGCTGCAGATGGTGTAGGTGAAGGTATAGCTGCAGTTGCGTCCCTTGCCCTTGACGGTGGCCGTAGCAGTACGGCCATCGTCGGCAACCGTGACATTGGAGATGCTCTTGGAGGTGATGCCGGCATCTGGCGCATAGTGGTTGTAGTTCTCGTTAGGGCCGTCGTTCTCCACCCAGCGGTAGTTGCTGTACTCGGGCCCCGCAAGGAGGTATTCCTTGCCCCGGTATTTCCACGAGAGCAGGTCGCCCGTAGCGCTGAAGCGTACGCCCGTGCCGTCGGCTGTGGCGATGACGTAGTCGGTGCCCTCGCGGCTCAGGCCAAGGCCTCCCTCGCCCTCAGCCATGGCGGTGAATCCTTCGGGGCGCTCGACCAGTACATATTGCTCCGTGGCGATGGGATATCCCTGCGGTGCCCACGAGGTCTCTTCGCGCAGGCATACCTCGATGTTGAGACACTGCTCGCCAGCATCCTCCATGCCGGTGTAGGGGATGGCTACCGATGCGGTAGCTCCCGGTGCGGTGGCAGGGAGGGCTACGGTGCCCGCCTGCTTCACATGGCCGTCGAGAAGGAGGGTGTAGCGTAGTTCGAAACGGTCGAGGGCGATGAAGTCGTAGTCGTTCTTCACGGTGAGCACCTTGCTTGCCTTGTCAAAGCCGGTGAGCTTGATGTACTGGTACACCTTCTTCACCTCGGTGAGCTCGGGGCTCCATGCACGCTCGGCCGTGACGAGGCCATTGTTCACGAAGTTGCCCTGGTGAGGGCCGGGGTAGTCGTATCCCGTGCGGTATTTGTTGAGCCCTGCGGGGTGTGCAGCGGGCTCTCCCTCCACTTCGGTAACGGTGAGTGTGCCATGCTTGATATCCTCGGCATCGTAGATTGACTGGTCGCACCAATCCCAGATGCATCCACCGATACCATACTTGCTGTTCTCGATGATATCCCAATACTCCTTGAGGTTGCCCACGGCATTGCCCATGGCATGGGCATACTCGCACATGAAGTAGGGCTGCTGGCGGCTGTTGCCATTGGCATCGCGTTCACATTCGGTGACACTGGGGTACATCACACTCCAGAGATCCGTTGGCGGTGTGCCTGCCCGTGTGGCTCCCTCGTAATGGATGATGCGGTCGTCGAGGGCACGCACGGCATCGTAGGTGTGGTTGAAGTTGCTGCCTCCGTTGCTCTCGTTGCCGAGGCTCCAGAAGATGATGGAGGGGAAATTGCGGTGTGACTTCACCATGCGTACGGTACGGTCGACGTATTGCGCACGCCATGAGGGGTTGTCGGTGATACCGCCCGACCACTTGTGGTCTTCCCAGTTCTTGTGGCACTCAAGGTCGGCCTCGTCCATACAGTAGAGGCCATAGTAATCCATCATGGCATACATTTTGGCCTGCCGTGGATAGTGGCTGGTGCGCAACGTGTTCATGTTGGCCTGCTTGAAGAGGACGACATCCCTGAGCATGGTGGCCACATCTACGGTGCGCCCCGTGAGGGGGTGGGTATCCTGCAAGTTGGCACCCTTGAAGAGCACGCACTCGCCGTTGATGTATACGCGCTTGTCTGCCGATATCTCGATGTGGCGGAAGCCATATTTGGTGGAGAACACATGTTCCTCGCGTCCGGCAGCATCCATCTGCGCCACCTCCACGGTGTAGAGGTTAGGAGTCTCGGCTGTCCACAGCTCGAGGTCGGCAAGGCCGGAGAAGGTGATGTCGGTGGTCTTGACAGGCTCCTTGCCGGTGAGTGTCACATCCCCTATATGCTCCTTGACGAGTTTCCCGTCAGGAGCGATGAGGCGTATAGCCACCTGCTTGGTGGTGGACAAAGAGTCGCGGTTGTCAAGGGTGAGTTGCACGTTCATGCTACCCGTCCTGTAGCCCTGTGCGGCATCAAGCGTGGCGGTGATGCAGTGGTCGGCCACATGCACGAGCGGTGTGGCGTAAAGGTATACGTCGCGGTGTATGCCGCTCATGTGCCACATGTCCTGCCCCTCGAGGTATGAGCCGTCGCTCCAACGGAACACCTGCACGCTGACATTGTTGGTGCCCTTGCGCACCACACCGGTGAGGTCAAACTCGGCATCGTTGTTTGCACCCTGGGTGTAGCCCACATAGTGTCCGTTGACCCATACGTAGGCGGCACTGTAGATACCGTCGAAATGGAGGAAGGTGCGCATGCCATCCCACCCCTCGGGTAGTGTGAAGGTGCGGCGGTACGAGGCTACCGGTTCGGGCAGGCCGTCCTCCATATTGACATAGGGTGGGTTATCCACAAAGGGGTACTCCACATTGACATAATAGGGTTTGCCATAGCCCTTCATCTCCAGGCACGAGGGAACGCGGATGGTGTCCCATCCCGACACGTCGGCATCATCGGCCCAGAAGTCCTGCTGGCCGGGACGCTGGTCGGTACTCTCCACATAGTGCAGATGCCATACCCCGTTGAGTGTCATGCAGCGTGCTCCATGTGGGTCGAGCCACGGGTACCGGTAACGATTGTCGGCACGCATCGTTTCCGTGTCGGGATAAGGCATATAGGTGGCATGGGCCGGTTCCTTGTTCTCCTCGAAGATGGTCTCATCCTCCCAATAGTCGGGGAGAGGCAGATTCTCCGGCATCACCTGTGTGAGGGTGAAGGCAGAGGCAGCGGTAGCATCGGTGGTCATCGTCACCTGTGTGCCGCAGACACACATATAGTAAGTTGTCCACTTGTATACACACGAGAGTTGATAAAGCCCCTCCACACTCTCCACCAGATTGAAGTATACCTGCTGGTTTTCATTGGTATACGATGCATCCCAAAGTAGCGGCTGGCGTGCATTGGTGGCGAGTGCCATGTCCATAGCCTTGCCTACGTAAGGGTTGTAGAGTTGGAACCAGTTGACCTCGCTCGTGCTACGTCGTAGCTGCCAGATGCAGCTCTCTGCAGCGACCTCATCGGCCGGGTCGGCATAGATGAGTGCATTGTTGTCGGTTGCCCCACGTGTGTTGAGCACATGCCCCGTGGCATGGTGGGCGAGTGTATAGTAACAATTCTCGATGGGCATATTGGCCGCATAGTGTTGTCCCGTTCCGACAAGGCTGAAGTGGGTAGCTTCGCCCTCGGCACCTTTACTCATCAGGAGCGAGCCATCGGCCTGTGCGGCCATCACCAACGAAGGGTCGGCATTGCACAGAAGCTGCACCAACGTAGGTTCACCCGCCACTTGTTGCACGAGGAAGCACTGGTTGCTGCTGCACGTAGGTTCCCACTGCAACAGCTTGCCCGGCACTGATGCGGTGAGCGCCATATCGGCTGCCTGCCCATAGGTGTGGTTATAGACGAGGTATACGCCTGACGCAGTACCCACCTGATGGAATGTCCACTGCTGCCCTGCCGAGGAGTCATCGATATCGGCAAGGGTCAGTGCAGCATTGTGTGTGGGCGCGTCCCCATTGGTCATCACCTTGCCTGTGGCTACATGTTGCAAACGATAAGTGTAGCCATCGACCGGGAGCTGTGCCCATAGTGCCGTATAGCAGGCTACGATAGCTAAGAGTGAAAGTAAGATTTTTTTCATATCCGTGAATATCAATAAAAGTGTTTGTCATAGATATTGCAAACTTACAGAAAAAAAAACGATTCTTCAAGGCAATTTGACAAAAAAGTCAAAGCACACAAAAAAGATGGCCGAAAATAGAATATTTTTAAGGATAAAAGGTATCTTTGCACAGATTATGTAAAAAACGGCTATTTACGTTAACTTATAAATCCTGATTCCATCCCGCATACCATGAAAAAGAGACATATCCTGCGTCGCTGCTACGATGCCATCCCCTCGGGCATCATCTGCCTGCTTGTCGTATTCGCCCTGTTCGGCTACCTCGGACATAAGATGGGCACGCCCAACATGCTCAATACGGTGATGAATACCGCCCACGACCTGCTTCTCAACACGGTGTTCTACCTGATGGCCATCTGCGTACTGACGGGTGCGTTAGGCAAGGTGTTTGTGGAGTTTGGCGTGGTGAGCCTCCTGGAGAAGTTGTTGCGCCCGCTCATGCGTCCGCTCTTCAACCTTCCCGGTGTGGCTTCACTCGGTGCCGTGCTCACCTTCCTGTCCGATAATCCGGCCATCATCTCCTTGGCACAGGACAGGCGCTTCGGTTCCTACTTCAAGAAATACCAGTTCATCTCGCTCACCAACTTCGGTACTGCCTTCGGTATGGGTCTACTCGTCATCGTTTTCATGGTGGGTCAGGGCTACTATATGGAGCCGCTTATCGGGCTTGCCGGGGCATTTGTCGGGTGCATCGTATCGACCCGTCTGATGCAACGTGCCGTTCTGAAAGCCTATCCCCACTTCCTCGATGAGAATGCTTACGAGGAGGCCATAGTGGAGGTGGCCGAGGACAAGAGCTACCGCAAGCCCATGTTTCAGCGCATACTGGATTCACTGCTCGATGGTGGGCGTACGGGCGTGGATGTAGGCATTGCCATTATCCCCGGCGTGCTCATCATCTCGACCTTGGTGATGATACTCACCTTCGGCCCCTCGGCCGACGGCACCTATACCGGTGCGGCCTATCAGGGTGTCGAGCTGTTGCCCTGGGTGGGCGAGAAGATAGGCTTCCTGTTCCGCTGGCTCTTCGGCTTCGAAGACCCGCACCTCATCGCCTTCCCCATCACCGCGCTGGGCGCTGTGGGAGCCGCCTTGGGCCTGGTGCCCAACTTCATCGCCGAGGGATGGGTCGACGGCAACGCTATCGCCGTGTTCACCGCCATCGGGATGTGCTGGAGTGGCTACCTGAGCACCCATACCGCCATGCTCGACTCATTAGGTTACCGCCGGCTGACCTCGAAGGCCATCATCGCCCACACCATCGGTGGTATCGCGGCGGCCATCGTCGCCCACTGGCTGTTTGTACTGTACAGCATACTGTAAGAGCCGATATACCGATTGCCTATACTATCCGTGGATGCGTCTCCACGGATATTTTTTTATCCTGACAGATGCTTGCAGAAAAGTAAGGACAGGCGAAAAACATTCAGCACACCGTCGTTGTTATCCGTGGACAATGTGTGTATACAACGATGAACAGAGTGCGACTAATCATACTTTTGACGTGGCTGTGCATGGTGTCAGTGTGCCATGCACAGCAGCGGGTAGAGACAACTGTGGCAGAGCGTCCCAAAGTGGCTCTTGTACTGAGTGGTGGCGGTGCCCGAGGGGCTGCACATGTGGGGGTGATACGCCTCATCGAGGAGATGCAGATACCCATCGACTACGTAGCGGGCACGAGCATGGGAGCCATCATAGGGGCGCTGTATGCCATAGGCTACACGGCCGACGAGATGGATTCGCTGCTTATGGCACAAGACTGGAAGATGCTGCTGAGCAACAATGTGCCACGCGCAATGCTGCCCTACACGCAACGCATGGCCGAGCAGCGCTACCAAGTGAACGTACCCTACACAAACAATGTGCGCACGGAAGGCACAACCCGTTACCGCGATGCCGGTATCAGGGTGCGCCGTAGCAGTGAGCGCACCTTTCCCAAGGTGTTGGCACGCCCAGGCCTCATCGACGGACAAAACCTGCTCAACACCTTCAGCACCCTCACCATCGCTTACCATGACTCGGTGAGCTACCACTGCCTGCCACGACCTTTCGCTTGTGTAGCTACGGACATGGTCACCGGCAATGCCGTGGTACTCGACCATGGTTTCATCGCCGAATCCATGCGAGCCAGCATGTCCATCCCAGGCGTATTCTATCCCGTATATAAGGATAGCATGGTGCTGGTCGATGGCGGGGTGGTGAACAACTACCCCGTGAACGTGGCCCGCGATATGGGAGCGGATATCGTCATCGGGGTGGATCTGAATACGGGCACTACGACTGCCAGCGAGCTGCATTCGTTCACGGGTATCTTTGAACGCCTCATAGGCACGATGGGTTCTGAGCTACGTCAAAAGAACATTGAAGATACCGACATCCTCATCGCCCCCAAGGTGGGCGACTTTCCTGTAATGGGGTTCGACACCACACGCCTGAGCCAGCTGGTAGAGATTGGCTACCACACGGCACAGCAGAGCAGGCCGCAGTTGGAGGCATTGAGCCACCGGCTATCTGCGCAGGGAGGAGATGAGCTGAAACTCCATGGCAAGAACCCGGCTGCACTAAAGAGCAACTGCCAGTTGTCACGCATCCTCATCGCCGGCACCGATCGCGACAACCTGCTTACCCTACTGGCCCAATATGGCATCAAGGAGGGAGCCCCTTTTGATGAAACCATGCTCACCGAGGCCGTGGAGCACATCTATGGGCTCGGCACCTTCTCTTCGGTGCAGTATCACCTGTTGGGAGAGGGTCCCTACACACTGGAGATGCAGGTGACAAGCAATCCGCTCAATCAGGTGGAACTGGGGTTGCGGATCGACTCCGAAGACGCGGCTGCAGCCCTGTTCAGCATAGGCATCAACCGCCTGAAGCTGACAGGCCCCAAACTTGACCTCACCACCCGACTGAGCATCAACCCCTGGGTAGAAGGACATGCGGCCTACGCCTGGCGCAAATGGCCCCAAGTGAACGCAACGCTGAAATACTGGTTATCCGATGTCAACCGCTTCTACAACAAGAGCAGCCACGCCTTCAGCTACCACTACTACGGCAGCGACCTCTATCTCTCGAATATCTTCTCGCGCAACTACGACCTACGTCTCGGAGCCCGCTACGATTATTTTCTCGTGCACGACCTTTACCGCGAAGAGCTGCCCGAACGCAGCTACACCGACACCGAGAGCCACGATTCTTACGTAGCGCTCTACGCTTCGATTCGCAACAACCTCTTCAATGCGGCCTACCTGCCCACTTCGGGTTATGCCTATGGGGTGGAAGTGACGTACAACATAAAGAACCGAAGCCGCGAAGGGAGCAATTTCTGGGCACTGCAGGGCAATGCCTCAGCCGCCATTCCCCTGGGCAGCACCACCGTAGTGCAGCCAGCAGCCTATATGCGTCTGCTGTTTGGCGAGTCGGTACCCTTCGTCTATGGCAACAACATAGGCGGATACCTCGCTGGGCGTTATACCCATCAACAGATTCCCTTCGTGGGAATCACAGGGTGCGAGTTCACTGAGCGCCAGTTAGCCGTGCTGCGTGTGGAATTGCGGCAGCAACTTAGCCCCGACCTGTACCTGTCGGGCATTGCCAACTATGCTCACAGCAGCAACAACCTGAGCCGTTCCCTTGAGGGAGATGGCGTGTGGGGCTTTGGTGGCGGATTGATATACAACACTACAGTAGGCCCCTTCTCACTCTACGGACATTGGAACGACATGCACCACCGCTTCGGTGCCTACTTCAGTTTCGGTTATGAGTTTTAGTCTCTATGTTGTAATGTTAAGAAGGCAAAAGCACTGTTAGTTTGGCCTTTCGTCCGTTTTTCACCAACTTCAAGCTGGAGTTACAAGCATAAATGAAGGCATATTGGAAAAATCCCAAATGAAAATTTGGTTTTTCGCTCGGTTTGCGCTAATTTTGCACCCGCTTTCGCGCAATCGCTGTCATAGGAAGAGTAACTTGATATGTTGCGTTGGGACGATATAACAATTAATAATTAAAAAGAAATGGATTTAATTAAAATTGCTGAAGAAGCATTTGCTACCGGTAAAGAGGGTCAAGTTCCCGCATTCAAGGCTGGTGACACTGTAACCGTAGCGTATCGTATTGTCGAGGGTAACAAGGAGCGTGTGCAGCTCTACCGTGGTGTAGTAATCAAGATTTCAGGACACGGCTACAACAAGCGTTTTACCGTTCGTAAGATGTCTGGTACTGTAGGTGTAGAGCGTATCTTCCCCATCAACTCACCGGCTATCGACAGCATCGTAGTGAACAAGATTGGTAAGGTTCGTCGCGCTAAATTGTACTATCTGCGTGCTCTTACCGGCAAGAAGGCTCGTATCAAAGAAAAACGAGTTATCATCGCCAAGTAATCACTTACGCGTGTTACGAAATATAAAAGGCCTCCCCCTCTCGGGAGGCTTTTTATATTGCCATACACTCACCCGCATATTTTTTGCATAAACAGAGAAGACGAAGACACATTTATGCATTATTTATGAATATTAAAAGCATAAGCGGGAAGAAAATCGGTATAAAAAACGAATAATAATTGGCAAAAAACATTGCGGGTATTTCTTTTTTATGTAATTTTGCAGCCTAATAGGAATAAGAGCTTGCACTCGGCTCGTCCGAGAGTGCTGAGTTTTAAGGAAAAAGATTGTTGTAAACAAGGTAAATGACAGCCATACTATGGATACAAATGATATCATCGTAAGATATGCCAGTGCCGAACATGCCGTATATGCCGAGCATATATGCCAACTGATATACGAGTCGGCCTTGCAGCGCGGCACAGGTATAGCCAAGCGCTCGCCCGAGTATGTGGCCGAGAAAATCAATGGCGGCAAGGCCGTGGTAGCGCTCGATGGCGACAGATTGGTAGGGTTCAGCTATATCGAGAGCTGGAGCCACGGCGACTTTGTGGCCACATCGGGCCTCATCGTTGACCCCGAATACCGTCAGATGGGCTTGGCCGGACGCATCAAGAAGAAGACCTTCGAGCTGGCCCGCGAGCGGTTTCCCTATGCCAAACTGTTCAGTATCACCACCTCACTGCCCGTGATGAAGCTCAACACAGCACTGGGCTACGTGCCCGTGACGCTTACCGAGCTGACGCAGGACGAAGAGTTTTGGAAGGGATGCGAAGGATGCAAGAACTATGACATACTGCAGCGCAACAACCGCACCCGCTGTCTCTGCACGGGCATGCTCTTCGACCCCAAGGTTACACCCGTAGATCCCGACGTAGAGGTGCCTACGATGTCGAAGTGGCAAAACCGCCTGCGCAAGATGCTGCACCTGAAGAATAAAAAGTGAATGCATGTTTAGGGTTTAGAGTTTAGGACCTATATACATTAATTGCCCTTAACACCCTTAATCTCTCTAATATAAAAAGAAACAACAATATGGAACAGAAGAAAAAAGTAGTAGTCGCCTTCAGTGGCGGACTTGACACCTCCTATACGGTGATGTATCTCGCCAAGGAGGAGGGATATGAGGTGCACGCCGTGTGTGCCAACACAGGCGGATTCAGCGAGGAGCAGCTCCGCACCAATGAGGAAAACGCCTATAAGTTAGGTGCCACCAAGTATATGACACTCGACGTCACCCAGGAGTATTACGAGAAAAGCCTCAAGTACATGGTATATGGCAATGTGTTGCGCAACAACTGCTACCCCATCTCGGTAAGCTCGGAGCGCATCTTCCAGGCACTGGCCATCGCACGCTATGCCAAGGAGATTGGTGCCGACGCCATCGCCCACGGCTCTACCGGTGCAGGCAACGACCAGATACGCTTCGACATGACCTTCCTCGTGATGGCTCCGGGCATAGAGATCATCACCCTCACCCGCGACAAGACCCTCACCCGCAAGGAGGAGGTAGACTACCTCAACGCCAATGGCTTCAATGCCGACTTTGCCAAGCTCAAGTACTCCTACAACGTAGGTATCTGGGGCACCAGCATCTGCGGTGGCGAGCTGCTCGACTCTAACCAGGGATTGCCCGAGTCGGCCTACCTGAAACACCCCACCAAGGAGGGTCCCGAGCTGCTGAAACTCGGTTTCTGCAAAGGTGAGCTCTGCTCTGTCAATGGCGTGGAGTATACCGATAAGATTAAGGCTATACAGGCTGTTGAAGAGATTGGTGCCGCATACGGTATCGGCCGCGATTGCCACGTGGGCGACACCATCATCGGCATCAAGGGCCGCGTAGGCTTCGAAGCCGCAGCGCCTATGCTCATCATTGCCGCTCACCGCTACTTAGAGAAGTATACCCTCTCAAAATGGCAACAGTACTGGAAGGATCAGGTGGCCAACTGGTATGGCATGTTCCTCCACGAGAGTCAATATTTAGAGCCTGTGATGCCCGACATCGAGGCCATGCTCACCAGCTCGCAGCGCAACGTGAATGGTGTGGTGACTCTCGAACTCCGTCCGCTTGGCTTCCAAACCGTAGGTGTAGACTCCAAGGATGACCTCGTAAAGAACAAGTTCGGCGAATACGGCGAGACACAGAAGGGATGGACAGCCGAGGAGGCCAAAGGATTCATCAAGGTGAACTCTACCGCCCTGCGTGCCTACTATGCCTGCCACCCCGACGAAGAGAGATAGAATTAATTGATTATTTAGCCATGTACAATTTCGGCAACGCGAGTTTCAGTAAAGAATCAAACCGCCAATAAATCGTAAATCGCTAAACAGAAAATAAAATAACAAGATGTCAGAACCAAAGAAAATGGAACGTCCTCGTACAGGACGTATGCTGGCAGGCGTATGTGCTGCCATTGCCAACTATGCGAACATTGATGTGACCGTAGTGCGTGTGATATATACGTTACTTACCGTATTTACCGCTTTTTGCGGACTTGTCGTATATTTTATCCTGGTGCTCTTGATTCCTGAAGCACCCAACCGCTATCTCAAGAATGATTAAAGTAGGAATACTTGGTGCCGCTGGCTACACCGGCGGAGAACTCATCCGCCTGTTGACAAACCATCCCGAGGCGGAGATTGTCTTTGCCAACAGCGAGAGCAATGCAGGCAACCTTGTGGCCGATGTACACGAGGGCTTGCTGGGCGACACGGATTTGAAATTCACCGACACCATGCCCTTCGACGAGGTAGACGTGGTGTTCTTCTGCTTCGGCCACGGCAAGAGCGAGCGGTTCTTGCAAGAGCACACTATCCCTGCCCACGTGAAGATCATCGACCTGGCACAGGACTTCCGCATAGCAGCTCCTACGCACGACTATGTGTACGGACTGCCCGAGATACACCGTGAGCAAATCAGAGAGTGCCAGCACCTGGCCAACCCCGGATGCTTTGCTACCTGCATACAGATTGGCTTGCTGCCACTGGCACAGGCAGGACTGCTCACCCACGATGTAGCGGTGAACGCCATCACCGGCTCTACGGGTGCCGGACAGAAGCCTGTGGGCACCACCCACTTCAGTTGGCGGACGGACAACATGAGCATCTACAAGGTATTTACCCACCAGCACCTCCACGAGATACGCCAATCGCTCACCGAACTGCAGGGCACACTGGAGGCAAGCATCGACTTCATCCCCTACCGTGGCGACTTTGCCCGCGGCATCTTCTGTACCGAGGTGGTAAAGTTTGACGGTGAGGAGGGCACACCCACCAACCCCACTGCCGAGCAGCTGGCCGAGATGTACCGCACCTTCTATGCCGATGCGGCCTTCACACACTATGTGGACAAGGCGCTCGACCTCAAGCAGGTGGTAAACACCAACAAGGCACTCGTACACATTGACAAGTTTGCAAACAAGGCTGTCATCACCTGCATCATCGACAACCTCCTCAAAGGTGCCGTAGGGCAGGCGGTGCAGAACATGAACCTGATGTTCGGCATTGATGAACGCTGTGGACTTGGCCTCAAAGCGAACGCATTTTAGATTGAGAATTCTCTTTACAACGACAATAAAGAATTGATTGCCTTACTGGCATCAATCATAAAAAACAAAAAGAATAGTATTCAGAATCAAGAAAATTGAATTAGATAAGCATCCTTCAGACAAGAAGTCTCATCCAGAGGAAGAATTTTCAATTTTCAATTTTCAATTTTCAACTCGTATGACTCTCTTCGACGTATATTCCCTCTATCCCGTAGAGCCCGTGCGCGGCAAGGGCAGCTACGTATACGATGCCCAAGGCACCGAGTATCTGGATCTCTATGGCGGCCATGCCGTCATTTCCATCGGCCACGCCCATCCGCACTATGTGCAGATGATCAGCGAGCAGGTGGCCCGACTGGGATTCTACTCCAACTCTGTGGAGAACAGCCTGCAACAGCAATTGGCCGACCGCTTGGGTCGCCTCTCCGGATACGACGACTACAGCCTCTTCCTCTGCAACTCGGGTGCCGAGGCCAACGAGAATGCCATCAAGCTGGCTTCGTTCCACAACGGCAAGGCCAAGGTGCTGGCCTTCGGCAAGGCCTTCCACGGACGCACCTCAGGTGCTGTGGCCGCCACGGACAACCCCAAGATCAATGCCCCCTTCAACCGCACGGCGAATGTGGAGTTCGTGCCGCTGGGCGATATCGAAGCCGTAGAACAGAAGCTACAGACAGGAGAGTTCTGTGCCGTCATCATCGAAGGCATACAGGGCGTGGCAGGTATCCATTGCCCCACGGCAGAGTTCCTGCAAGCCTTGCGCAGGGTGACTACGCAATACGGCGTGTCGCTCATACTCGACGAGATACAGTCGGGCTACGGACGCACGGGCCAGTTCTTTGCCCATCAGATAGCCGACATTCGCCCCGACCTCATCACTATGGCCAAGGGCATGGGCAACGGATTCCCCATTGGCGGTGTACTCATAGCACCCCACTTCAAGCCATGGCCCGGCATGCTGGGTACCACCTTCGGCGGTAACCACTTGGCATGTACTGCCGCCATTGCCGTACTCGATGTCTTTGCCGAGGAGCACCTCGTGGAGAATGCAGCCGAGGTGGGTGCATACCTCATCGGGGAGCTGAAGCAGATACCCCAAATCAAGGAAGTGCGCGGACGCGGACTTATGATAGGCATCGAGATTGAGGGCTCGACTTCGGAGTTCCGCAAGCGCCTGCTCTTCGAGAAACATATCTTTACTGGCGGTGCCGGTATGTCGACCGTACGCCTGCTGCCCGCCCTCGGCATCAGCAAGGCTCAGGCCGATGTTTTCCTTGCTGCATTCAAGGAACTAATCACTGAATAATTACCGTATATCACCATAAGAATGAAGAAATTCACTTGCGTACAAGACATAGGCAACCTGCAAGAGGCAGTAGCCGAGGCACTCGCCATCAAGAAGAACCGGTTTGCCCACGTGGAGTTGGGTCGCAACAAGACGTTGATGATGATATTCTTCAACTCGTCACTGCGCACCCGACTGAGCACACAGAAGGCAGCCATGAACTTAGGCATGAACGTCATCGTGCTCGATGTGAACCAGGGTGCTTGGAAGCTCGAGACCGAGCGAGGCGTTATCATGGACGGCGATAAGGCCGAGCACCTGCTCGAAGCTATCCCCGTGATGGGCTCATACTGCGACATCATCGGCGTGCGCTCCTTTGCCGGGCTCACCAATAAGGCCGACGACTATGAGGAACGTGTCATCGAGCAGTTTATCCGCTACTCGGGTCGCCCCGTATTCAGCATGGAAGCTGCCACACGCCACCCGCTACAGAGCTTTGCGGACCTCATCACCATTGAGGAGCACAAACGCACCGCACGCCCCAAGGTAGTGATGACCTGGGCACCGCATCCTAAGGCATTGCCGCAGGCCGTGCCCAACTCGTTTGCCGAGTGGATGAATGCCACCGACTATGAGTTTGTCATAGCCAACCCCGAGGGCTACGACCTCGCACCCGAGTTCGTGGGCAAGGCCATCGTCACCCATGACCAGAACGAAGCATTGCGTGGTGCCGACTTCGTATATGCCAAGAACTGGTCGGCCTATGAGGATCCCAACTATGGACAAGTGCTCTCTCGCGACCGTTCATGGACAGTGAGTGCCGAGAAGATGGCTCTGACCAACAATGCCTTCTTCATGCACTGCCTCCCCGTGCGCCGTAATATGATTGTCACCGACGAGGTTATCGAGGCACCTACCAGCCTTGTCATCCCCGAGGCTGCCAACCGCGAGATTTCGGCAACGGTAGTACTGAAACGCTTGCTTGAAGGGTTAGAATCATGATCCAAGTAGTAAAAATCGGCGGTAACGTCATAGACGATACCGAGGCACTGAGCCGTTTTTTAGAGAAGTTCGCAGCTATGGAGGGTCCTAAGATGCTCATCCATGGAGGGGGCAAGCTCGCAACACGCCTGAGCGCACAGCTCGGCATAGAGACACAGATGATTGACGGGCGCCGTGTGACCGACCGTGAGACGCTCGATGTGGTAACAATGGTATATGCCGGATTGGTAAACAAGCAGATCGTGGCACGCCTCTGTGCCCTCGGCTGTAAGGCCATAGGCCTATCGGGAGCCGATGCCAATGTGATTCCGGCCGTGCGCCGTGCCCCTAAGCCTATCGATTACGGCTACGTAGGCGACATCATCCCCGACCGCATGAACGTACCCTTCCTGGCTTCGCTCGTAGAGCAAGGCATCATACCCGTCTTCTGCGCCATCACACACGACGAGCAGGGCTCGCTGCTCAACAGCAATGCCGATAGTGTAGCCTCGGCCGTGGCCGTAGCCGCCTCGACGATACAGCCCACTAACCTCATTTTCTGCCTCGAGAAGAACGGTGTGCTCACCGATGTGGATGACGACCGCAGTGTCATCCCCACTATCACCCGTGAGAGCTTCGCCACACTCCGTACCGATGGCACTATCAACAAGGGCATGCTCCCCAAGATTGAGGGTGCCTTCCGCGCCATTGATGGCGGTGTCAGGTGCGTAGTCATCAAGCACGCCGACAATCTCGACAACGAGCTGGAGACACGCATCGTGAAGTAATGTCTCTGTCCCTTTATCTTTTCGGGGATTTACCCGTCGTTTTGCGCAAAGGACAACGTCGTTTCGTTCAACCTACTCATGCTTCCCTCACCACAGGAAACGGATATAAGCAAGAATAGGGTTTGACTTGTCTCAAAGCTTGCGGGTGCCATTCTATATTCCCACGGTGGCAATATAAAATATGTCGGGATCGTGAGTAGAAAGTGCGGAAAAGTAACGTAAATGGGGTGACCGTTTGGCCACCCCATTTGCGTTATTAGAGGGAGTAAGTTGAAAGCATCACGCCTCCAACAGTAGCTCTACAATCTTGCATGCCGACTGGGCTACGTTGGTGCCGGGGCCGAAGATGGCTGCTACACCGGCCTTGTAAAGGTAGTCGTAGTCCTGGGCGGGGATTACACCGCCGGCAATGACCATGATGTCTTCGCGACCCAGTTTGGCCAACTCGTCGATAACCTGGGGGACGAGGGTCTTGTGTCCGGCTGCGAGTGATGATACACCGAGCACGTTCACGTCGTTCTCCACAGCCTGACGGGCTGCCTCAGCAGGTGTCTGGAAGAGAGGACCCATGTCCACGTCGAATCCGCAGTCGGCATAGCCGGTGGCTACAACCTTGGCACCACGGTCGTGACCGTCCTGCCCCATCTTGGCTACCATAATACGGGGGCGGCGGCCCTCCTTCTTGGCAAACTCCTCAGTGAGTGCGCATGCACGCTCGAAGTCTGCATCTTTCTTGCTTTCTGATGAATACACGCCTGATATCGTTCTGATTACTGCTTTGTAACGGCCTACGATCTTCTCGCAAGCATAAGAAATCTCTCCGAGGGTAGCACGCACACGGGCTGCCTCTACGGCCAGTGCCAAAAGGTTGCCTTCGCCAGTCTCTACACACTTGGTGATAGCGTCGAGAGCTGCCTCTACGGCAGCTTCATCGCGCTTTTCACGCAGTTGCTTGAGACCCTCGATTTGCTCGAGGCGTACGGCGGTGTTGTCCACTTCGAGGATGTCGATGGGGTCTTCCTTCTCGAGGCGATACTTGTTGGTGCCTACGATGGTCTGTGCGCCTGAGTCGATGCGTGCCTGTGTGCGGGCAGCAGCCTCCTCGATACGCATCTTGGGCAGGCCAGTCTCGATAGCCTTGGCCATACCGCCTAACTTCTCGATTTCCTGGATATGTTCCCAAGCACGGTGGGCAATCTCGTTGGTGAGTGCCTCCACGTAGTATGAACCGCCCCAAGGGTCTACGTTCTTGCATACGTAGGTCTCTTCCTGGATATAAATCTGGGTATTACGTGCGATACGTGCCGAGAAGTCGGTGGGCAGGGCGATGGCCTCGTCAAGGGCGTTGGTGTGGAGCGACTGGGTGTGACCCAATGCTGCAGCCATAGCCTCGATACAGGTGCGGCCCACGTTGTTGAAGGGATCCTGCTCGGTGAGGCTCCAGCCTGAGGTCTGCGAGTGGGTACGCAGAGCCAGTGACTTGGGGTTCTTGGGGCCGAACTGCTTCACGATCTTGGCCCACAGCATACGGGCTGCACGCATCTTTGCGATTTCCATGAAGTGGTTCATGCCGATAGCCCAGAAAAAGGACAGGCGGGGTGCGAAAGCATCGATGTCGATACCGGCGTTGACACCGGCACGGAGATACTCGAGACCGTCGGCGAGGGTGTAGGCCAGTTCGATGTCGGCCGTGGCACCAGCCTCCTGCATGTGGTAACCAGAGATGGAGATACTGTTGAACTTGGGCATATTCTGCGAGGTGTACTCGAAGATATCTGAGATAATCTTCATGGAGAAGGCGGGCGGGTAGATGTAGGTATTGCGCACCATAAACTCCTTGAGGATGTCGTTCTGGATGGTACCTGCCATCTCCTCGAGCTTGGCACCCTGCTCCAATCCTGCATTGATGTAGAAAGCCATCACGGGGAGCACGCCGCCGTTCATGGTCATGCTGACGGACATTTTGTTCAAGGGGATACCCTCGAAGAGCACCTTCATGTTCTCCAATGAGCAGATAGATACACCAGCCTTACCTACGTCACCCACTACACGTTCGTGATCGGGGTCGTAACCACGATGTGTGGGGAGGTCGAAGGCCACAGAGAGCCCCTTCTGCCCGCTGGCAAGGTTACGACGATAGAAGGCGTTACTCTCCTCGGCGGTAGAGAATCCTGCATACTGACGGATGGTCCAGGGACGGAGCACATACATCACCGAGTAGGGACCGCGGAGATAGGGAGGGAGACCGGCTGCATAGTCGAGGTGCTCCATGCCTTCGAGGTCTTCCTTGGTGTATACGGGTTTCACATCAATCAGCTCGGGAGTCTTCCAGTTAGCTGTGATGCCATTTGCTTGCTGCCACTCGGCACCATTCTGAGCTTGAATACCAGCAAAGATATCGATATTATTGAATGTCTTTCTCATGATTACTTCAACAGTTTAGCATTATACTCTTTCAGTGTTTCCAGCACGTTGCAACGCACATGGATGAAGTTCTCAATGCCTGCAGCTTTCAGGTCGTCCATGCAAGCGGGAGCGCCGGCTACGATGAACATGGAACGGCCATCCACGGCCTTGAAGGCGGGCACGGCATATTCGGCATATTCGTCGTCGCTTGAGCAGAGCACCACGATATCGGCCTTGGCAGCCATCGCGGCCTCTACGCCCTCCTCTACGGTGGCGAAGCCGAGGTTGTCGATCACCTCATAGCCTGCACAAGCGAGGAAGTTGCATGAGAACTGTGCGCGAGCTTGGCGCATGGCCAAGTTGCCGATGGTGAGCATGAATGCTTTGGGACGGCGGCCGCTCTCCTCGGTCTCGAGACGCAATGCCTCGAAGGCCGATGCCTGACGGCTCTGGTCGAGCTTCTCGTAAGTAGGTTCGCACTCACTACCGCAGCAGCATGTCTGTGCCAAGGGGCGCTTGGTGCCGGCTGTCTCAGTGAAGTTGGGGTATTGGTTGGTGCCAAGCAGGATCTCGCGACGTTTCGATACGGCTTCGCGGCGGGTATCGCCACTTTTGTTTACGGCACGCTGGATGTTGCCGGCCTTGGCCTCGGCAAGGAAGCCGCCTGCGTTCTCCACAGCGAGGAAGAGTTCCCATGCCTGCTTGGCGATAGAGGCGGTGAGGGTCTCTATATAATATGAGCCGGCTGCGGGGTCCACGGTCTTGTCGAGATGGCACTCCTCCTTGAGCAGGAGCTGCTGGTTACGGGCGATGCGCTCGGCAAACTCGTCGGGCGTCTCGTAGGTCTTGTCGAAGGGGCATACGGTGATGCTGTCTACACCGGCAATAGCGGCACTCATGGCCTCAGTCTGTGTGCGCAGCAGGTTTACGTGTGCATCGAAGAGAGTCATGTTGAAGGTCGATGTCTCGGCATGTGCGGTCATCTTGCATGCGCAGTCGCACTTGGGCTCATACTGCTTCACGATGGTAGCCCACAGCATACGTGCAGCGCGGAACTTGGCAATCTCCATGAAGTAGTTGCTCGAGATACCGAAGTTGAACTTCATGGCCTTGGCAGCCACGCCTACGGGCAGGCCAGCCTCCACGAGGGTGTGCAGATATTCGTGTCCCCAGGCGAGGGCATAGCCCAGCTCCTGACTGATGTACGAGCCGGCATTGTTCATCGAGAGGGCGTTCACTGCCACGCACTTGTAGCCGGGCAGTGCCTGCATGGTCTCTACGAGGGTTCTCAAGGTATCGGCATATTCGCCTATCTCCTTGCCCTTGCCGACGAGCTTGTTCAGAGGGTCATAGTTGATAGAACCGCGCAGTACGCTCAGGTCGTAGTTCTTGGCGGTGAAGTAGTTGATGAGGATATTGGCGAGTTCCACGCACTTGCCCTGACAGGTAATGAAGTTGAGCTCTACGCAGCAGGCACGGATGCCCTTGAGCAGTGCCTCGATGCCTTCGGCAGAGAGCATCTTGCCCTTAATCTTGAAACCCAGCGAGTCGGCACCGCGATCAAGCACCTGCAAGGCCTTGGCGTTGGCCTCGGCATAGTCGGTCACCTCAATGTCCTGACGCACACACCACTCATTATTATCTTTTTTGTTACCGCGCACGAAGGGGTACTCGCCCGGCAGTGCGTTGGTGGTAGCCAGTGAGGCGATGTCCTCACGACGGTAGAAGGGCTGTATGGCGAAACCTTCGTTGGTCTTCCATACCAGCTTCTTCTCGTAGTCGGCACCCTTGAGGTCGGCAACGGCCTTTTCCTTCCACGCTTCGGTGGTGGTGGGCGCAAACTCACTGAAGAGTTTTTCTTTACTATTTGCCATAGTTTTTCGTTTGATTATGATTTATAAAATTGTGTTGCTATAATACAATGCAAATGTACGGCTTTTTTTACAAAAAAAGACATTTACCTGACAAAGATTTGTGAAAAGCCTCGCTTGCTCACTTTGTGGGGTAGTGCTGACGGGGCTTGACGGGGACTATTACGGTGTTCTCCCACTGCAGGGGAGCACTCTCGTTGCCGTAGCGGTCGATGGCGGTGATGGCATAGTGGCGCGCACGGGCGATGCTCGCCGTGGGCTCCGTGTAGCAGGGCTCGCGGAGATAGGCACGCTGCAGGTTGGTGGCATCGTCGGTATTTACGGGATAGGTGCTGCTGCTGTATACGTTATATCTGATGCTGTCGCCCATGGACTGCCAAGTGAGTGTAGTGGCGTGGCGGTCGATGGACACCTCGGACAGTGAGGGAGCGGTGGGGGCTGTCGTGTTGAGCCACGGCATGGCTGGCACGAGTGCGGGGGTGGGGTAGAAGTAGTGCAGGTAGTCGTACACGCCTTTGGTGTTGTCGGTCACGAACTTGGAACGGAACAGCGCTGCTCCACCGGCGGGGTGGGCACGCACCACATGGAGCTGGCGGACGACCTCCTCCAAGTTCCAGTCCTTCTCGTCGGGATGGAGCTGGTAGGTGCCCATGCCGGAAACGACATGGCGCCCGTAGCTATGCTCGTGCCAGTCGGTAACGAAGGGGTAGAAGTGGTGTCCTGCATAGTAGAGCATAGGGAAGAGGGCATCCACGATGCCCTGCCGCATCCACTCCTGAGCCTCTTGGTACACGGTGTGGTAGGCATTCCATCCGTAGCTGCTGTAGCGCGACACATCGGCATGCTTGCCCAGCGTGGCGGCACTCACGCATACCCATGGCTTGATACTCTTGACCTTGGCGTAGAGGGTGCGCATGAGGGCGGTGATGTTGGCGCGGCGCCACTCGTCCTTGCTTTGCCCCCATCGCTTCGTTTTGTTGTAGGTGCCCCCGTCGGGATATGACTGGTTTCCTTCAGGGTAGCGTATGTAGTCGAAGTGTATGCCGTCTATATCGTAGCGTGTCACTATCTCATCGATGAGTGTGCAGAGATGTTGCGCGGTGCCGGGGTGCGACGGCTCCATATACCACGTTCCCTTGAAGCGAGTACACTGGTAGTGCCTCTTCGTGGGTAACGACTGCCGCCCGTGACCCTTTACATAGGCTGCATCGCCCAGGGGAATGGTGACAATCCAGGCGTGAAGCTGCATACCCCGACGATGACATTCCTCGATGGCAAAGGCCAAAGGGTCGTAATCGGGTGCCACGCCGTGCTGTCCGCTGAATACGGGTGCGAAGGGCTCAATCGTTGAGGGGTAGATGACATCGCCGCGGATGCGGGTCTGCAGCAGTATGGTGTTGATGTGGATGGCTTGCAGGCTGTCGAGAATGGTGCAAAGGTGAGCACGCTGGGTGGCGTAGTCGCCCTTGTGCTCTTCTCTGGGCCAGTCGAGTCCCTTGATGGTGGTGAGCCAGACGGCTCGGTATTCCCGCTTGGGGGCTTGGATGAACTGGGCTTGTGTGAATGCTGGCAGTGAATGCAGTATGATAGATGCGAAAAGTATCTGGAAATATAATTTCATGTTACAAAGATACTCCTTTTAGTGAAATAATTTGTACTTTTGCGACGTTTTTCAAAAATCACAATAGGTAATAGTTATATTATGGTAACATTTTCGGTAGCATTGGTCCTGCTCATCATCGGCTATATGGTATATGGTGGTTTTGTGAACCGCATCTTTGGTCCCGACCCCAAGCGTAAGACTCCTGCCGTGGCTGTGAACGATGGTGTGGACTATATCCCCATGCCCACGTGGAGGATTTTCATGATTCAGTTCCTCAACATCGCGGGTCTCGGCCCTATCTTCGGTGCTATCATGGGGGCGCAGTTCGGTACGGCGTCGTATCTGTGGATTGTCATCGGAACGCTCTTTGCCGGTGCTGTGCACGATTTTTTCTCGGGCTGCCTCTCTATCCGTAACAACGGAGCCAACCTGCCCGAACTCATAGGCAAGTACCTCGGCAGTCGTACCAAGGCTGTGATGAATGTCTTCACCATTGTGCTGATGGTGCTCGTGGGAGCGGTGTTCGTGTCGGGGCCTGCTGAGTTGCTGGCGGGCATGACACCCGAGACGTTGGACGTGAACTTTTGGATTGTGGTCATCTTCCTTTATTATATATTGGCAACGTTGTTGCCCGTTGACCAGATTATCGGGCGCATCTATCCCGTGTTTGCTATTGCCCTATTGTTTATGGCCTTCGGCGTGCTCATCATGCTGTTTGTGAAATCGCCCGAGTTGCCCGAGATGTGGGATGGCTTCGGCACCAAATACGACCCTGCCCCCATCTTCCCCATGATGTTTGTGAGCATCGCTTGCGGTGCCATCAGCGGATTTCATGCCACGCAGTCGCCCCTTATGGCGCGGTGCATGAAGAGTGAACGCCACTGCCGTCCCATCTTCTACGGAGCGATGGTAACTGAGGGTGTCGTGGCTCTTATTTGGGCTGCTGCCGCTACGTGGTTCTTTGGCGAGCACGGCACGGTAGACGTTGCTACGGGCATCCCCTACAGTGGTGCCAAAGTGGCAACGATGATTTCGAAAGACTGGCTCGGTGCTATCGGTGGCGTGGTGGCCATCCTCGGTATTGTGGCGGCACCCATCACCAGTGGCGATACGGCATTGCGCTCGGCACGTCTTATCCTGGCTGATATCCTGCATATAGAGCAGAAAAGCATCCGTCGTCGTCTATACATCTGCATCCCCCTGTTCTTGGTCACGATGGGTGTGCTCATCTACAGTTTGGCCGATGCCGATGGTTTCAAGATTATATGGCGCTATTTCGCATGGAGCAACCAGACACTTTCAGTCTTCACCCTCTGGGCCATCACCGTCTACTTGGTGCAACAGAAAAAAAGTGCCTATTGGGTGACACTGTTGCCTGCCCTCTTCATGACCTGCGTCAGTGTTACCTATATCTGCATAGCTCCCGAGGGCTTCCAATTGCCTCAACAGGTGTCGTATGCCATTGGTGGTTTGGCAGTGCTCGTGGCCATTGTGTGGTTTGCTGTATGGATACGCGGATATAAGCAGCGACAGCAGTAATAAAGATTGCAAAAATCGATACATCGTAAGGGGAAAAAATGTATCTTTGCAGTAACTGCAATAATTGTAGTTGCTAATCTGTTACGACAATGAGTGAGGAAAAATATATCAGCGTCAAAGGGGCGCGTGTGAACAATCTGAAGAACATCGAGGTCAATATCCCACGTAACAAGTTGGTGGTGGTGACGGGACTCTCTGGTTCGGGCAAGAGTTCGCTTGCCTTCGATACGTTGTATGCCGAGGGACAGCGGCGTTATGTGGAGAGTCTCTCTTCGTATGCACGCCAGTTCCTCGGACGTATGAAGAAGCCTGAGTGTGACTTCATTAAGGGGCTCCCCCCCGCCATCGCAATAGAGCAGAAGGTGAGTAGCCGAAATCCGCGCTCTACAGTAGGCACATCGACCGAGATATACGAGTATCTGCGCCTGCTTTTTGCCCGTGTAGGCAAGACCTACTCGCCCGTGACGGGAGAACTGGTGAAGAAGCACGACACGGAAGACATCGTGGCCTGCATGCACTCATATAGCACGGGTACCCGCTTCACAGTATTGGCTCCGCTTGTGGTGCGCGACGGACGTACGATTGAGGAGCAACTCTCCGTGTGCCTGCAGCAGGGATTTGGACGTGTAGAGATAGCCTCCCCGTGCCCCTCCCAAGGAGAGAAGGCTGGATCAGCAACGGCTGTAGCTGGCAGGGAGATCATGCGTATAGAGGATTATTTGACTGCTATGGCAGAGTCACCTCTCCTTGAGAGAGGTAAAGAGGAGGCCTCCTCTATCTACCTCGTCATCGACCGTCTCAGCGTAGACGACAGTAAGGAGACGGTAAGCCGCCTTATAGACAGCACCGAGACTGCTTTCTATGAAGGGGGTGGTACGTGTATGTTGCGCTTTTATCCGGCAGGCATACTGCATACGTTCAGCAAACGCTTCGAGGCCGACGGCATTGCTTACGAGGAGCCTACCGAGCAACTTTTCTCCTTCAACTCGCCTATGGGGGCTTGCCCAGAATGTGGGGGCTTTGGCCGCATCATCGGCATCGACGAGCAGTTGGTGGTGCCCAATACAGCGCAGAGCGTGTATGACGGTTGCGTGGTGTGCTGGCGTGGTGAGAAGATGAGTGCTTGGCGCGATGAGTTTGTTCGCTATGCAGCGAAGGATAATTTTCCTATCTTTGCTCCTTATTATGAGTTGACGCAAGCACAGAAGGACTATCTGTGGCACGGACCGAGGACGAAACCCTGCATCGATTCTTTTTTCAAGATGCTTGAGGAGAACCAATACAAGATACAGTACCGTGTGATGCTGGCACGCTATCGCGGTAAGACACTGTGCCCCACCTGTCATGGCACGCGCTTGAAGAAGGAAGCTACGTATGTGAAGGTTGGCGGGCGCAGTATCTGCGAACTGGTGGATATGCCGGTGACTGATCTGCAGCGCTTCTTCGCACAGCTCACGCTTGACGAGCACGATGCGGCTATTGCCAAGCGCCTGCTCATAGAAATCAATAGCCGATTGCAATTCCTCCTCGATGTAGGGTTAGGCTACCTCACGCTCAACCGTCTCAGTAATACGCTCTCGGGTGGTGAGAGTCAGCGCATCAATCTGGTGACCTCATTAGGTAGTCCGCTTGTAGGCTCACTGTATATCCTTGACGAACCCTCCATAGGGCTTCACAGCCGCGATACCGATAAGCTTATCCGTGTGCTCCGCCAACTCCAGCAGGCAGGTAATACCGTTGTTGTGGTGGAGCACGATGAAGAGATTATCCGTGCGGCAGATTATATCATCGATGTGGGTCCGCAGGCAGGCCGTCTTGGCGGACAGATTGTTTATGAGGGCGATATGCACGACTTGCAGAAGGGGTCAGGGAGCCACACAGTGCGCTACCTGTTGGGTGAGGAGACGATACCTGTGCCCCAGAGCCGTCGTCCGTGGAACAACTATATCGAAGTCCGCGGTGCCCGCCATCATAATCTCAAGGGTATCGATGTAAAATTTCCCCTCAACGTGATGACCGTAGTCACCGGTGTCAGCGGAAGCGGCAAGAGCTCACTCGTGCGCGATGTGCTGTACAATGCACTCAAACGCGAGTATAGTGAAGGAAGCGAACGCCCGGGTGAGCATTTGGAGCTGAAAGGCGACATTCGTATGTTGCGTGCTGTGGAGTTTGTCGACCAGAATCCCATAGGTAAGTCTACCCGTTCCAATCCCGTCACCTATCTCAAGGCATACGACGAGATACGCAAACTCTTTGCCGATCAGCCTCTGGCCAAGCAGATGGGATACACGGCAGGATACTTCTCTTTCAATAGTGAAGGAGGGCGTTGTGAAGAGTGTAAGGGAGAGGGAACCATCACTGTGGAGATGCAGTTTATGGCCGACCTCGTGCTCGAGTGTGAGGCCTGCCACGGCAAGCGTTTCAAGGCCGACACGTTGCTCGTGAGTTATCACGGCAAGAATATACACGATGTGTTGGAGATGACTGTCAATCAGGCCGTAGAGTTCTTTGCCGAGCACGGAGCCAAGAAGGTGGTGCGCCGTCTCAAGCCTCTGCAGGATGTGGGACTCGGCTACGTGAAGCTGGGACAGAGCTCATCGACTCTCTCGGGTGGTGAGAACCAGCGTGTAAAGCTTGCCTACTATCTCAGCCTGGAGAAGACCGACCCTACAATGTTCATCTTCGATGAACCCACCACAGGCCTCCACTTCCACGATATCAAGAAGCTGCTCGAGTCGTTCGATGCACTCATCCAGCGTGGTCACACCATTGTTATCATCGAGCACAATATGGAGGTCATCAAATGTGCTGACCATATCATAGACATCGGTCCCGAAGGGGGCGACCGTGGCGGACAGCTCGTCGCTTGTGGTACCCCTGAGGAGGTATCATTGTGTGAAACCTCTTATACAGGCCAGTTCTTACGTGAGAAGTTGAGCTAATCGAATCAGGACTTCAGTAACATCCTCTTTCACTCCCTTCCCAAAGGTCTTGATTTTTATCATCACTGATGAGCAGGCTTGGTCATCAGTGATGGCAAGTGTCGGGCATCAGTGACGACCGAAGTTAGGCCTCACTTACGCTTCGCATTGGGCTCAAGTAAATTTCATTCACTGGTTACGGAACATTGATAGAACCACCTATAATTTTTTGTTCTTTTTCAGTGGCTTTTCGATACCCCCTCTACAGATGGTAAATTTAGGCATCTATAGGTCTTTATTCTTATCACCTACAGGTCTTTAATTTTATCATCTATAGGTCTTTCAAAATAAGACCTGTAGAGGGCTGTATTGCTTGCCCCTGTTTTCACCCCTCTCCTTCGGTAAACCTTCTTCTATACGACAGAACACCTCCGACACCATACAGGTACTGTTCTATATTTCAAGACTTGGAATATAGCTTTTATGGAGGTGTCCATTTTGACAGTCCTAAAACATGAAAATAATCCAGTCACGGCTGATTTGCAATCGGCCGTCCCTGGGTATAAGGGTCTGTGCCCCGAGAAGACAAAGGGGAAAGTCCCCTACCTCTACGGTATCGGGGTGAAAACTGATGGGCTGGAGTCTCCATGAGATTGATTTGTTACTGTTGTTAATCGATTGAGGGGTAAAATCTGTAAGACCTTCAAGAAATATGTTGAGACTAAGCTTTCAGGTATTCAAGGAACTTCTCATCCATATAATCTGTTTGACATAATAATCATTGATGGGAAGAAGCATTTAATGACTCCTTGATTCTTTCCACAGCGGGATATGCCTTATCCCATTACGGTGGATATACAGCTCGGATAACAAATACAAAGATATAGGCATTTCACATATCTGCCAACATTGGTCCGCCCGCTACCGGCTGTCCGCGGACAACGCACGGGCTGCACTGTTTCACTTGTAAAATAGGCGATTTTTGTTTCTACGCGATAAAACAAAATTTTCATCGCGTAGAAACAAAATTTTCTTCGTGAAGTTGTTTTTCTTCAATGGCCGGTCTGTTGTCCGGCAATATAGGTCTCCAACCAATTTTGTAAGGACTCGTTGTCATCGATCATGTGACGGACATAGTCTTTCCTTGATTGCTTCAGAGGCTTCGAGAATTTAAGGACTTCCACTATCTCGTCATAGGTGCATCCGTTCATAGCATAAGGATTTGGTTCCGAGAAGATAAAGGCTGTATAAACCAGAGTGGCTGTGTTTCTCTTGAAGATAAGAGTGCGACCTGGATAGAAGAGGTGGCACCGACACAATAAATATGCTATCTGCGCGTTTATATTGATAATGCACAGGAGGTATACATACAGCTTGGCGATATTGGTGGGGCTGCTACTGCTCACGGCATGTGGCTCCACGAAGGTGAACACGGCACAGTCGCGGTTTTACCAATCGTTTATTACCCGCTTCAACGTATATCACAATGGTAGCGAAGCCTACAAGGAGGGGTTGGCAGTACAGGAGAAGTCGCACAAGGACAACTACATGGAGATAATCCCGCTCTTCCCTGTGAGCAAGGAGAGCACACGCAGTGCGGGGGGCGGAAGTTTCGACAAGGCCATAGAGAAGTCGCAGAAGGCCATCAAGCTGCATTCCATCAAGCAGAAACCCAAGAAGAAGGCGAGCCGCATGCTCACCGAGGAGGACAAGCTGTGGTATGCCAAGAAAGAATATAACCCCTTCCTGCACAATGCGTGGTTCCTGATGGGCAAGGCGCAGTTTCAGAAGGGCGAGTTTCTGGAGGCTGCCAGCACCTTCTCGTACATCACTCGCCTCTACAGCGAGGATCCCAAGATTGTGGCTGAGGCACGCATGCGTATGGCGCAGTGCTATGCCGAATTAGAGTGGAACTACGAAGCCGACAACCTGCTCTCTCAGATGGGACGCGACAGTATACCCTACCAGCTGGCCGAGGAGTACGATGCCATCATGGCATCGCATTTGTTACGGCAGGAGCGTTTTGCCGAGGCACTGCCGCACCTGGAAAAGGCGGTGAAACGCTCGGGACGCACCAAGAAGCAGAAGACTCGCGAGTATTACCTGTTAGGGCAGATACACAAGCATCTGGGCAATAAGCAGCAGGCCTACGAGGCATTCGGCAAGGCCATCAAGCAGAACCCTCCCTATGAGTTGGAGTTCAACGCCCGCATACAGCAAACCGAAACGGTGAGCGGCAGCACCGCACCCAAGATGCTGAAGACGCTGAAACGCATGGCCAAGGATCCCAACAACAAAGACTACTTGGATCAGGTGCACTATGCCATGGGTAATATCTTTCTGGCACAGCGCGATACGGTGAACGCCATCGCACAATATGAGAAGGGCGCGGAACTGAGCACCCGCAACGGTGTAGAGAAGGGTATCCTGCTTCTCCAGTTGGGACAGATATACTGGGATCGCACCCAATATGTAGACGCACAGCGTTGCTATGGTGAGGCCATAGGCCTTGTCGACAAGGAGCATAAGGACTACGATATGGTGAACCTGCGCTCGACCATCCTTGACGAACTGGTAGAGCACACCGTGGCCATCGACCTGCAGGACAGTCTTCAACATCTCGCCACACTGCCCGAAGCTGAGCTGAACAAGGTGATAGAGAACATCATCGCCGAGGTCATACGCCAAGAGGAGGAGGCCAAGAAGGCCGAGGAGGAGGCTGCCTTGATGGCACAGCGCGAAGAGGCTCTGGGTGCAGCACAAGCCAAAGGGCCGCAGATGAACACGCCTGGCACGATGAACACGGGCGATAACTCGTGGTACTTCTACAACACGCAGCTCGTGGCACAAGGAAAGAAGGACTTCCAGCAGAAATGGGGTCGCCGTAAACTGGAGGACAACTGGCGTAGGGCCAACAAGTCGGTGTTGGCCGACGAGTCGTTCGAGGAGGTCAACTACGATGAGGAGGAGATGACTACCGACTCCATCGCCTCGGACAGTACGGCCGTGGCATTGCCCGACAGTCTCGTCACCGACCCGCATGACCCCAATTATTACCTGCAGCAGATACCCTTCACCGAGGAGCAGATGATAGAGTCGAACGCTATACTGCAAGAGGCACTTTTCAATGCCGGCATCATCTATAAGGACAAGTTGGAGGATTTCGGGCTGGCCGAGCGTACGCTGAACCGCCTCAATGCACAGTTCCCCGACTTTGAGCGCACCGACGAGCTCTACTACAACATGTACCTCATGTATTCGCGCTGGAAGCGGTGGGACGATGCCGAGCGCTATCGCCAGTTGCTGCTCTCCGAATTTCCCTACAGCGACTACACGCTCACCATCAGCGACCCTGACTATGCCACCAATGCCATCTATGGCAAGCATATCGAGGACTCGCTCTATGCTGCCACCTACACCGCCTATATGGAGGGGCGGCATGGCGAGGTGGAGACCAATGCCACTTTGTCGGGAGAGAAGTATCCGCTGGGTGCACATCGTCCCAAGTTCATGTTCCTCAACGCTATGAGTAACCTGCAGCAGGGCGACCAGTCCTCTTTCCTCGACCAACTGAAAGAGGTTGTAAGCAAGTATCCGCAAAACGAAATCAGCGAACTGGCGGGTCTCATTGCCCAAGGTCTGCAGGAGGGCCGACTGCTAACCTCCGGCTCATTGGGTACCATCTGGAGCCGCCGCTTGGCATCCACCGAGGCGGCCATTGTGGCCGACAGCCTGCGCCAGCCCTTCAGCACCGAACGTCTGGCTCCGTACAGCTTCGTCCTCGCCTATGAGGATGGTACGCTGAACGAGAACCAGCTGCTCTTCGAGATTGCCCGCTACAACTTCAGTAAGTTTATGGTGCGCAACTTCGAGATTTCCACCTCGAAGCAGGGCGGTATTGGCATGCTGCACGTGAAGGGGCTGATGAGTTTCGACGAAGCCTATCAGTACATGCACCGCCTCTATGCCGAGCCGGAGATGGCAGCCAAACTCCATGGCATACGTGCCCTGCTCATCTCTGATGAGAATATGGAGCTGCTGCTCAAGTACTACAGTATAGACGAGTATACCGAGTTCTATGAGCAGCATTTCACTACGCTCCCGGATGTCGAGGAGGGTGGCTCACTCGACGAGATACGTTTCGAGTATTAAGGGCGTCAGTGCTGTTTATGCCCCGTGTGGGTAAAAATGGAGGCTTTTACCGGTAGTTGTTTCTCATACGCCATGCGCGATGGGGTGGGGTACTCCAGCTTCTCGAAGTCGGCAATGGCGGCACGTATATCGTCCAAGAGCATATCGGCCATGTCGCGGCTGAAGCCTTGGCGCACGACGATGCGCATCACCACACTGTCCTCTATATTCTTCGGCATGGTATAGGCAGGTACCATCCATCCGCTCTGCTTCAGCTTGTCCTGCAGGTCGAAGAGTGTCCACTTGGCAGTCTTGCTGTAGTCCTTGCACATGTACCAGATGAAGAGCGGGTTCACTATGTCTTGGCTGTAGTTCACGAACGGGCGCATCTTGCCAATCTCCGTGTGCAGGTAGCGGGCTATCTCCATGGAGTTGTGCTGTACCTGACGGTAACCTTCGAATCCGAGGCGGATGAACTGATAGTACTGACCCAGTACCTGTGCCCCGGGGCGGGAGAAGTTGAGGCCCACTTGTGTGATGTCGGCACCAAGGTAGTTGACCGAGAATGACATCTTGCCAGGCAGGTACTTCCTGTCTTTCCATACGACCCATCCGAGGCCCGGGTATACGAGGCCGTACTTGTGGCCTGAGGTGCTGATGGAGAGTACCCACTTGAGACGGAAGTCCCAGCGCTTCTCGGGTTGCAGGAAGGGCAGGATGAAGCCGCCCGAGGCAGCATCCACGTGGATGGGGATGTCATACCCTGTGCGGGCGTTGTACTCATCGAGCGCGGCATCCAGTGCCTCCACATCATCGTTCAGTCCTGTCCATGTCACACCTTGGATGGGTACCACGCAGATGGTGTTCTCGTCGCATAGCTCGATTACCTGTTTGGGGTCGAGCGTTATCTTGTCGAGGGTGAGGGGCACGGTGCGCATCTCTATCTGCCACAGGTCGGCAAACTTCTCCCATACCACCTGATAGCCTGTAGAGATGATGAAGTTGGGCTTGTCGGTGGGCTTGCCCTGTGCCTCTCGGCGCTCTTTCCAACGCAGCCAGGCGGCCACACCGCCCAGCATACAGGCTTCCGATGAACCTATGGCCAGTGCGCCCGTCTTCCACTGCGCCTTCTCGGGCGAGTTCCACAGGTTGGCCATGATATTGATACACTTAGCACACATCACCGCCACGCGCGGATACTCCGTCTCGTCAATGTAGTTGAGGGCGATGGCCTCGTTCATCAAGCGTGTGGCATAGGGATCCATGTAGGTGGTGACGAAGGTGGCGAGGTTGAGGCGCGGTTGCGTCTGCGCGAAGGTCTCGTCCTTCACCATCTGGTAGGCAATGTCGGGGCGCGTGCCTTGTTGGGGGATTTTGTCTGTGGGCGAAGGTTGTAGCATCTCCTTCGACCCGAAAACATCGGTACTGAAATCTGTTCGTTCCATAAATTGAATAAGTTAAGGTTTAGGGTTAAGTTTCATCAGTAACAATGCCTTGTTGCCAAATGTTCCTCCATGCAAACCACAATGTGTGGCTCTTACGGATTTTTAAGGTCTTTGATGTGTGTAGGGTTGCATCAAGAAGGTACAGCTCGCAGAAAAAAATATTCAAGTAGCTCGTTCATCATAATCTGTGCGGTAAACTGCGAATATATTTTCACTCGCAGCGATAAATATCCAAGTAAGCTTGGTATTTCTCGCTCGTTTATCCGTATCTTTGCAGACGATATTGAAATTACATTACACAATGGACACAAACAAACGCATCATAGCCATTGTCGCTGGTGGGGACTCTGGCGAATACGAAGTGTCTCTGCGCAGTGCAGAGGGCATCACCTCCTTCCTCGACAAGGAACGCTATATAGTATATACCGTTATCATCCGTGGCACGGACTGGCACGTGCAACTGCCCGAAGGCGTTACTGCACCTATCGACCGTAATGACTTCAGCTTCATCTACAACGGCGAACACATAAGGTTTGACTACGCCTACATCACTATTCACGGGACACCGGGCGAGAATGGGCTGCTGGGCAGTTACTTCGAGCTTATCCGCATGCCTTACTCCACCTGTCCGCCACTCATCTCGGCGATGACGTTCAACAAGTTTGTACTCAACCAGTATCTGCGTAGCCTTGGTGTACGTGTGGCCGAGTCGCTCACGCTACGCCGTCAGGATGTCATCACCGTGGACGATGTCGTGAAGGCGGTGGGGTTGCCCTGTTTCGTGAAGCCCACGTGTGGCGGATCGAGCTGTGCCACGACCAAGGTGAAGACTCCCGAGGAGCTGCTGCCTGCCGTGGAGGCTGCTTTCGGCGAGGCCGACGAGGTGATGATAGAGGCCTTCATGCAGGGTACCGAGATTACCTGTGGATGCTACAAGACGCGGGCTAAGAGCGTTGTATTCCCCATCACAGAGGTGGTGGCCAAGAACGAGTTTTTCGACTATGATGCCAAGTATAACGGTCAGGTGGAGGAGATTACTCCGGCACGTATTGACGAGAGCATTGCCGAGCGTGTGCGCACACTCACCTCATTGCTCTACGATATCCTGCGTTGTCACGGCATCATCCGCATTGACTATATCATCACCGAGGGTAACAAGCTCAACCTGCTGGAGATAAACACCACGCCAGGTATGACGGCCACCAGTTTCATTCCCCAGCAGGTGCGTGCCGCAGGGCTCGACATCAAGGATGTGCTCACCGAGATTATTGAGGAGAGCTTTGAGTGTTGAAAAGAGCGGTTTCGGGGATTCTCAGAGTTCTCAGAGTCTCCGACAAAAATAGAAGAAGACTAACAAAATTGAAATAATTATGATTCCCGAAGAATTTAAGGACATGCGTCCGTTTGAACCCGAAGAGTTGCCCGCAGCGTATGACAGTCTGCTGAACGATCCCACGTTCCGTGCAGTAGTAGGCATGGTTATGCCACAAATCCCCGCCGAGGCATTGGGGCCGATGATGCACGGTTGCAAGACCTGTCTCGAGTTTCAGTACACCTTTATCCGCCCGCTGCTCGATGGCATAATCAAGAAGTGCACTGCCGGACTCACTGATGACTTCACCCGTATCAGCCCCTCAAAGGAAAAGGAGAACTATACCTATATCTCCAATCACCGCGATATCGTGCTCGACTCGGGCTTGCTCGATATGATTCTCTTTGCACAGAAGGGACTCAATACCGTAGAGATTGCCATCGGTGACAACCTGCTCATCTATCCGTGGATAAAGACGCTGGTGCGCATCAACCGCAGCTTCATCGTCACTCGCAAGGGAGGTATCCGCGAGATGTTGCAGTCGAGCATTCGTTTGTCCTCCTATATGCACTATGTCATTGGCGAGAAGAAAGCCCCCGTGTGGATAGCCCAGCGTGAAGGCCGCTCCAAGGACTCTACCGACCACACACAGGAGAGTATCCTGAAGATGTTTGCCATGGGTGGTGAGGGCACTCCTGCTGAACGCCTCATCGCTCTTAACATGGCTCCGCTGGCCATTTCGTATGAGTATGACCCGTGCGACTGGCTCAAAGCTCTCGAGTTCCAGCTCAAGCGTGACAATCCAGAATATAAGAAGTCGCAGGCCGATGACCTCATGAACATGAAGACCGGCATCTTTGGTTACAAGGGACGTGTACACTATCAGGTGGCTGAATGTATGAACGATTTCATTGCTGCCCTGCCTGCTGACATGTCGAAGAACGATTTCTTTGCGGCCATCGCTACGGAGATTGACCGACGCATCTACAGCAATTATCGTCTCTACCCGGGTAACTTCGTGGCAGCAGACCTCCTGAAAGGGGGAAATACCTATGCCGACCGCTACACGGAAGAGGAACGTGCTACCTTCGAGCAATACCTTACGGGTCAGTTGCAGAAGATTGAGCTTCCTGGCAAGGATGAGGCCTTCCTCCGTACCAAGATATTGGAGATGTATGCTAATCCGGCATTGAATCAGTTAAGAGTGAAAAGTGAGGAGTAAAGGGTTGAAAGCAATGTGGGCGATGCTTCTGTCATTCCCTATCCTTATACTGCTGTGCAGCTGTGAGAATAGTGGTGATGACTACCGCTACCCCTCGGTTCGTACCGATTTTACCCGCATTGCCACCGATAGTAAGGGAAAGATTGAGCACCTGCTGCTTGATGACGGAGGCTGTTATCGCGTGCATCTCACCAAGGATTTCCTTGAGGCCTATGATCACGAACCTACCTACAAGCGCGACACGCTTTATCGCTTTATCAGTGTATATGAATTGGTAGGCACTGAGCAGAACGATACTGTCGCCTACCTCTACGCCTTGGGCAGCATCATCTCATCAGTACCCGCCCGTCTGCCTGAAGGTGAGAGCCTGATTCAAGACCCCGTGTACCTGCAGAGCATTTGGCAATCGGGAGGCTATCTCAACTTTGTTCTTGAGGTGAAGGCACTCAACGGCAAGCACAGCATTGCCTTTGTCGACACTACACCTGAGGGAATGCATGGTAAGGAGTTCACCTTCTATCATAAGGTAATTGATGATGTGGAGTCGTATCGCCAGAAATTATACGGATCCATTCCTCTCACCCCTTTCAGGGATTCTCTGGGACAGGGAGACACCCTGCGCTTCGTAGTGAACCTCTACGATAAGGGGAATACCGTGTACACCTATCCTATGTAAAAGGTTTGAGATAGAGGCAAACAGAGCGAAGGTCAAGAAATGTGTGTAAACGAATAAAGGACTGCTTCAAGCAGTCCTTTATTCGTTTGTATAGCGGATATCCGCTATGTGGCATATTATTTCACGATGGTCTTGCGGCCGTTGATGATGTAGATACCTCGCTGGAGTCCGCCGGTAGATGTAGCCCCTAAACGAATGGGGCGTCCAGTGATATCGTAGATGTCTATCTTGACGGCGTTTAGGGTTGTTTGCTCTATACCATCAGCAGGAGTTACTGTAACCACACAAGTGGCCTCAATGTCCCCATTGCTGGCTGTGATGATGGCAGTTCCGGGAGTCTTACCTTCTATGACACCACGTCGTACGGTGACTATCTTTCGGTCTGATGTGGTCCACGATACTGTTTTCTCTGATGTGTTTTCAGGTAGCAGTGTGGCGGTGATGGTGAATAGAGTACCCACTTCAATGGTAACTTCAGTGGGGTCGAGTACGATGCCGGTAAGCGGTATATAGCGTTCCTCGACGGTAATCACGCAAGTGGCCTCCTTATTGCCTGCACGGGCAGTAATGGTGGCGGTTCCTGGAGTGATAGCTGTCACTACGCCATTGGCAACGGTGGCCACAGAGGGGTCGGAGGTGCTCCATGTTATGGTCTTGTCCGTAGCATCGGCTGGAGTGACTGTAGCTGTGAGGGTAAGCGTCTCACCTTCGGTGACGGTAGCCTTTGTCTGATCCAGGTAGATGCCACTGACCTGTATTGTGCGCTGCTCAACAGTGATGGTACAGGTGGCCTCCTTGTCATCGGCACGGGCAGTGATGGTTGCGGTTCCAGGAGCGATAGCTGTCACCACACCCTTGACCACAATGGCTATGTTGGCATCGGAGGTCGTCCATACCACGGTTTTGTCGGTGGCGTAGTGGGGCACGACATTGGCTGTGAGGGTGAGGGTATTGCCTGCCTGTAGGGTGGCCTCGCTATGGCTGAGTGTGATCTCGGTGACAGGTACTGTCGGGAGTTTGGCGATAACCTCGCGAGGATTGAACTTGCCTGCAGGATATATTGCACACGAATTGCCTGCATCGGGTGCGCCTTGAGCTGTGATGGCAAGCTGGCGGTTGGCATCCATAGCTATGTAGTGGGCATCATCGAAGTAGGCCACGAAGGTGGTGTCGTAGGCACCTGCCTTGAAGTGGAGCACATCGGTGGGGGCATCGGAGAGTGAACCGTCCTTGTTGACAAACTTCTTTGTTGCCGCGTGGTAGAGGTAGCGGGTGGCACCATCATCGTTGCTGACGAAGGCAAATTGCTGGGCCGTATTGTCCTTGGCTACTTCAAGGCCGAGTTGTTGGGTCGATGTCAGCCTGTCGCCTCCCTCTGCTACAGCCCATGCGGTAAGGCCTGCCGTGTGGTAGGGCAATGATATATGATAGATACGCTCGTTACTGAACTTGTCGGGCGAGGTGACGATGTCTGATGCCTGCGGCAGTATCTTCACTTCGCTGCGTGTGAGCGTGAAGCGCTGTAGGGTCATACAGCTCATGCCGGTTATGTTGACTACCAGACCGAGGCTTACTGTGGTCTCTCCGGTAAGCACAAATTCTACCTTATTGCTCATAGTTTGCCCTTTAGGCTTCATGGCGGTATAGGCCAGTGCTTGACCGAGGTTGCCGGTCGTGGGTAGAGTGTTTGCTGCAGCAGCCACGATATAGCTGTTGCCGCACTGTCCTTCGTATTGCTCGTCATATTGAGCCTCGAAGGCATAGCTTCCGGCAGGCAAGGTTACGGTTTGGAATACCTTATGATCGGTAAGCGTACCGAATCCGTCCCATCCCGTGGTCACGGTGAAACATGTATTCTTGTTCTTGTCGACATGGGCACCCGTGATGATGGTGCTGTTCACATGGGTGTTTTCCAATATCCAGCCTTGAAGGGCAAAGGCGCGCGACGGGAGGTTGGGGTTGGTGCATGTTGTCGTGCTGGCAAAGGGCTTGGCATAGTTGGTGAGGTAGGTAGCTGTGACATCGGTGCTCGCACTCTCGTCGAAGTTGAGGCAGAAGACTCCCTTTGACAGACCCCATGCGTCACCATCGGGGCCGAAGCTCGTCCGCACACCATGATTGGCGTTAGAAGTAGCATCCTGCACATCACCGCCACTCTGGTTGAAGTTGTAGTAGAGGGTCAGCATGTCGGTTGCTTCAGCTGCGGCTACATCCTCGATGGGGGCATTGGCATAGGTGCGGAGCTGACTCTCGGTGAGCGCCTTGCCCCATACACGCAGCTCGTCTATGCTACCCTTGAAAGGTACTTCGGAACCTCCTAAGCGGAAGGCCTTCAATGCGGGGAGCTTGCTGACGGAGATAGAAGATGATGTCTGCAAATATCCATCGCGGTAGAACTTGACGGCTCCCTTGCTATAGGTGACTGCGTAATGATGCCACTCGCCGGGGATAAGGTAGTCGGCAGCGGAGGTTGCCTTCTTGCCTCCTACGAAGAGGAGCATCTGCTTGCCGGCATTGCTCTTGAGTTGCAGGGTCTGTTCCGTGTCGCCTATACCGTTGCAATAGCTCACAGGCCATCCGCTGTTCATCCACCATTCGATGGTAAGGTCAGTCTGTCCGCTTGCGAGGGGCACGGTATTGGTTGTGACGGTAGCTGCATCGTTAGAGAAGAGAAGTCCGTTCTTGCTGTCGGCATTGACTACGATAAGGGCACGCTCACGGCTTGCCTTGCTGGAACCGGTATCGTTGGATGCACTGAGTGCCACATCGTACACGCCAGGTTTGTCAATGGTAAGACTTCTGTGCTGGTCATAGGCTACGTAGTTGGCATTGGCACTGCTGATTTGCCATGTCCAGCGGGTAGGTGCATACTGCGACTCGTCGTTGAGGGTGACCTCTTCGCCTTTGACTGCTACGGCAGGTGATATGCTGAAGGCTGCCTCGGGAGCTACCTCTTGCACCTCAATCTGTTCAGAATGGCTCTTCTGGCTGCCATCGGGAGCTGTCACGGTGAGGGTCACGGTATAGGTTCCTTTGCTCTGATAGCTGGCTGCTGCGTTCACTGAGGCGGCATTCTCGATATCGGCTCCAGGCATACTCCATTCGTAGATATAGCCCATGAGAGGAGTGTTGGCGAGGAAGGTGACGCGTTCTCCTGCAGGGATATTGCTTGCCGTCTTGGTGAAAGTGGCATCAATCGTGGGAGAGGGCTCTACTGTGATGTCGCAGGTGGCTGTCACCGTGGTTCCATTGGCACTTGTGGCTGTCACCGTAACGGTGTGTGTGCCGGCTGTGGCAAAGGTTACTGTAGGAGCCGTCACAGCCAGATTGTTGATACCTGCTCCTTCGGCTGTCCACTCCAGTTTGTTGGTGGCAGCGTTACAGGTGGCCGTGAAAGTCACAGGGATACCTGCATATATGGTGCCCTGAGGCATATTGATGCTGGCAGTGGGAGCTTCGGTGGCCATACCCAGCTGTGGCACATCCTCGGTCACAGCAGTGTAGGTGCCGCTCAATGTGGCATGGTGGCCTCCTATGCAGTCGTAGAGTACTTGTGAAGCACTGTTGTCGGTCGCCAGGTCACCCTTGAGATAGGCGATGAGTCCGTGAGGCGCAACACTACCCGTGAACTCCACATCCTTGTAGGCCTTGATGTCATCGGCGGTGCGTGCAGTATTCCAGATGCGTATGTCGTCGTATTGTGCGTTCTGGGCACCGTTGCCACTTGCTGAGAACACGAGGTCACCGAATCCGCCCAGACCACTATAGCTTGATGAGGTCACGCTGCCACGACTCACGCCATCGAGGTAAACGGTCATTTTATTGTTGTTGACAACGATGGCCACGTGAGTCCATTTGCCTACTTTGAGCGAAACGCTGGTGTTGAGACGATTTGAGGTATCCCAACCCGCAGTAAACTGACCGTTGGCATTGGCATGGAACATGAAGTTGCCCCATCCCGGACCTCCGCTCTGATTCCAGTCTATAAGCGAGGTAGGCTTTATCCAGTATTCGATGGTGGCTTGGGCATATTTTGAGGCGAACACACCGGGGATGGTGAATCCGCCTTGGGCGAAGTTGACACCCATATTGGGTGCCGACAGACCCATTGGCACCTTGGCTGTAGCCATTGCCGATTCATTGTCTCCTGTATATATGGCGGTCACGGCATATTCGCCTGAGGTGAGAGATGTCGTGGGGGTGTAGGTCAACGTGGTGGCGGGAAGGTGGGCTACGAGCATGCCGTTGCGGTAAATATTATAGGCCATCACCTCCATAGCCGAACGCTGCGGAGCCTGCCAGCTGAGTGTAGTGCCATCAAACGATACGTTTTGTGGTGCATGATAGCTGCTTCCGTAAACCACTACAGAGATAATGGTTTTGTTGCCGGCACTCTTGATTTCTACAGTTTCGTTTGTGAAGAAGGGGGTCTCTATTCCCTGCAGGTCATACTGGTAGTCCATGATGGAGGCATGGTGTATGGTTCCCTTGCCCTGTGCCCATGCTCTGGTGTCGACGATGAAGAAGTACTTGAGCGGACGGTTCATGTCATAGCCGTCGGTAAGGTCGGTAAGGTCATATCCGAACTCCATAGGCTCGGTGTGCAGCTTGCCATCGGCCCATTTTCCCAGCATGGGCACTTTGGGTGCCGGGTTGCTGTTTCCGTAGTTGCCGTCACCGGCGTAGGTGAAGTGTACGAACGGGATAGTCTTCTCCGGCTCGCTCGCATTGATGTCGGCGCTGATACCTGCACTCAGGGCTATCTCGCTGCGGTGGCTATAGTCCATCTCCAGTTTGATGGTACGTAGTGGACGATAGTCCTTACGCACTTTATAGATTTCGGGCCACCAGAAGTCTCCGTTGAACGTACGGTTGCCCGGATTGCCATCGTTCTTGAAAGCGCTACCTGCAAAAGCATACGGGCAATAGATGAAGCCATCGTTACACCAGCCTCCCCATGAGTTGACAATAATCCAGGCACCCAACTCATCGGCATCGGGCTCACCATAGATACCGTCCTTGTCGAGGTCAAATTCGATGCGGTCGTCATAGCCCACAATGGTGAGCGCATGGTCTACCTGAGTGCCCCATTCGTGCACGTAATACATGCCTGTAACGCCTATCTCATCATTGGTGTCGGTCTTTGGGATATCTTCCCATACACCTCCCGAGGCCACACCTACTCCGCAGATACCTCCGGCAGCGAACGAATTGTCGCCATTGTGGTTCCACAGCCAGTTCTTCACTGCTTCGCGTCCCTCTTCGGTGGCTATGCTTTGGGGAAAATGCATTGGTTTGAGCATACGGTTGTGCATGGCCTCGAACCACTTGTCATAACCTTGCATCCAACCGAAGTCTTCATTGCTGCAATCCTGATTGCCGAAAAGCGACGAGTAGGTCTGTCCACCATAGGTTGCGGCAGAAGGTACACCCACCTTGGTCACGAAAGCGTCTTTGCCTTGGTCGGTGATGCCGGTGGGCGAATTGGTGTGCAGCCATACGAAGTGTGAGGGGTAATAGTTCTCAGCCTTCGAACCATCGAGGTCGCGATAGGCTGCCAGCTCATAGCTGAACATATAGCAGATGCGCGAGGCCGAACCACACGAACCGCCATCCTGGTTGAATACGGGTGGGAAGTGGCGTGTGTCGGCATTGTTCACATGGTCGGGACGTCCACTGGCAGCACGGCTGCGGCCAGGGGCTGAGGCATCCCGAACGGGAGCTACGAGCGAGTAGTCTGGGTTGAACCTTTCCGAATAGTCGGGATATTTGCTACGGTCTACATCTGTAACCGTTTGGGCTGTTAAGGTGCTGCCCATCAGAAGGGAGGCAAACAGTGTTGCCAAGTGTGTTTTTCTCATTGCTAAGTATTTTTGTTAAGTAGATTCATGATTATTGTTAGTGAATGGGTTGTCCGCGTTATATGAAACATACGGGTGCTGCTATGTTGAGCAGTGTGCTCACTACCGACCATCCGGCAATCTCGGCCGTGGCGCTATATACGTCGATGACGGCGTGTACCTGCTCGTTTCTTATCTCCACGCGCTGCGTGTCGCCCACAAAACCGGGTGTAGACTGCATGGTCACCTGCATCTGCTCAGGGCCTACTGATGCACGCGAGGCGGCTACCGTGACGTTGACTTTCGTGGGGAATAGGGCGATGGCTTCTTTTGCCGTGCCGGTGAATACGGTACGTTGCTCACTTTGCAAGGAGTCATCGTATACTGCTGTGCCGCGCAGGGCATTGGGACCCTTTTCGTTGAAGAAGCGGGCCGTGGCACCACCCATTAGCGTGGCTGTCTGCAATACGTCGAAGCCACCTGTGGCTCCCGACACCACATATACCCGTGTGCCGCAAGCCTTGGCCGTGGTCATCACCTCGGCATAGAATTCATCGTCGGCAAAGGCTCCGATGGAGAGTGTCACCACCGAGCTGCCGCCTCGCAGGGCAGGCAGTGCCAGTTCGCGCATGGCAGCGGGAGAGGCTGCCTCTACCACATAGTCGGGTTTTAGCGCTATCAGTTCCTCGATGCAGCCACACACCTTCGGCGCTTGCGGCATGCGTGCTGCCAATGCCTCGGCCTTGTCGTGCGAGCGCGAGTAGAGCCCTATCAGCTCATACTCGGTCAGTATACCTTTGGCCACGGCATCGGCCACAATGCCGCCCAGTTTGCCGCAGCCTACAATCGTAAGTGTCTTTTTCTTAGTCATTATAGTTGGTGCCTACTGTTAGTTGTGCACGTAAGTACCGATGTTCTCGCCATCGATCACCTTCTTCAGGTTGCCCACCACATCCATGTTGAATACGTAGATGGGCAGATTGTTCTGCTTGCACATGGTGGTGGCGGTGAGGTCCATCACCTTGAGGCCGAGGTTGTAGATCTCGTCGTAGGTGATTTCGCTGAATTTGGTGGCCGTGGGATCCTTCTCGGGGTCGGCGGTGTAGATGCCGTCAACGCGGGTGCCCTTGAGCATCACGTCGGCCTCGATCTCGATGCCGCGGAGCGATGAACCTGTGTCTGTGGTGAAGTAAGGATTGCCCGTACCACCGCTGAGGATAACCACTTCTCCAGCCTCCATGCTGTCGATAGCTTTCCACTTGGTGTAGAACTCACCGATAGGCTCCATGCGGATAGCGGTGAGTACGCGGGCTTTCACACCGATGGCTGTAAGTGCAGAACTCAGTGCAAGGCTGTTGATGACGGTAGCGAGCATACCCATTTGGTCGCCCTTTACACGGTCAAAACCTTTGCCTGCTCCAGTGAGTCCGCGGAAGATATTTCCACCACCGATTACAATACCAATCTGCACACCCATGTCGTGTATCTCTTTGATTTGGGCTGCATATTCGCCCAAGCGCTTCTCGTCGATGCCGTAGCGCTGCTCGCCCATCAGGCTCTCGCCACTGAGCTTCAGAAGGATTCTGTTGAACTTTGCCATATCTGTAAATTGTTGAGTTTTTCTATTTGTGATAGTTCACTTATGGATGACAAAGCTAATGCTTTTTGTCCGAAAATACAACGCAAGACTTATATTTCGTTAAAAAAACAGTTGGTTTGTATCTATCAACGGAATAATCCGTACCTTTGCCCCTGTTATGAAGATATATAAGAAACCCCTTTGGATGTGTCTTGCCCTGCTGGCTTATGTCACAGGGATGGCTATCTATTTTGTTCCGCGCAACCAAGAGATGTCACCTACCGAGAAGACCGTTACTGTCATCGTAGCCTACGCACTCGTCGTCGCCCTTTGGTTTGCTATGCAATATCGCGAGAAAATGCGCCACAAGCGAGAGGACAAGGAGTAGATTCCTCTCTCTTATTTCATCTGATTTTGGAGTTCTTTGCATTTGCAGGGACTCTTTTTGCTTTTGTATCTTGTTGCATATCTGAGGAATATAAATTGTAAGTTTTTTGTAAGTCCCTTTTTTATGCTTTATTGTGCGATAAAGTGTATATTTGCATCGTTGTTAATATATATACGATGAATACGCACATAAGATATTCCCTATTGCTGCTGATGTCGATGGTCTCGTTGGCTGCATCGGCATGGTATGACGGCGACAGCTTCTATCCCCGCTTGGCCTACGAAGACTGGCTTACAGCTCAAGACAAGGAGACGCTGCTCTTTGACATGTCGCACAATGCCGACATCCTTATCATCGACGGCGTGGAGTACATGACAGCCTACTCGCCACTCGAACTTATCCGTGGAAAGCGACGTTATTATGAAATGTATGACGGACTGCTCTCTTCGTGGGAAGGGCTCAACTTTACCGCTTTCTGGGGCGATGTGGCCAATAAGCAACGTAACCCCTGGAAGTGTCGCCTGCAAGTCGTTGATGACAGCCTTTGCTTGATGGAGATAAAGTATATAGAATGGCTGCGTATCCATGATTCGAAAGCACATAAGGGTCGCTTTGCCGACACGCTTGCCGTGCCTCAAGATGCGATATGGATGCGTATGGAGGAGTTCACAGACTGCCGTTTCGTTGACGGACGCATGTTCCTGCCCATTGTTTCGGGCACCGTGTTTGCCAAGCAGCGCAACCTCGCTCCGCGCCCGAAAGAGTGGAGTTCTGCCAACAAGAGCCCCGAAGATATGCGCACCTATCTGCGCTGGGTCGAGGAGCCTGTATATAGGATAGTCTTTGAGGAGGGACGCATGGTGTCGATGGAGGCGATGGACGAGCCGATTACTGCCGAGGAGCATCGCGCCTTTGTCGTGCGTACGGCGTTGATAGCCATATCCGTAGTGCTGTTGGTGGTCATCCTCTTCGTGCTGCGTGACTATCGCCGCAAGCGCCACTATCTGCGTATGTACGAGGCATTGCAGAAGAACCAGGCACAGCTCGTTACCGCCCAAGAGTTGTCGGAGGAGGAGCCTGAAAAGCAGCCCTTGACACGCGAGGAGGTCGTAGCCCTCTATCGTGACAACTTTGCCCTCAGCCGCGAGCAGTTCCGTCTCAGTGGCTGGCCGCAACGGTTGGAGAAGATGAGCGCTACGCTTCAGACAGATATGCCGATGCTGGGTGCCGATGAGCGCGGGCGCCTGTCGAAGGCACTCGACGAGTGCTTCATACAGGTGAATGTGAACCTGCGCAGCGAAGGTCGCCTGACCAATGATGATGTGCGCTGCTGTCTGCTGGCTATGCTCGGCTGCCCGCTTTCGGTGATAGGCGCCTGTCTCGGCAGTTCGCCCGAAGCGGTGCAAACCCGCAAGAGCCGCCTCAAGGACAAACTGCCGAAGGATGTGTTTGAGTGGGTGTTTGCGAAGAATTGAAATAATTATAAAACTACATAAAGATGAAAAAAACATTATTCTGCATCGCCGCACTCGCTCTGGCACTCAGCATAGCCGGTTGTGGCAACAAGGAGGGCGCAGCCAAGGAAGGCACCAAGAAGGAGGACGTGAAGAAGACAACCACGAAGATGGAAACCTCGAAAAAGACGAAGCCTCTACTCATGCCCAATGCTACAGGTCTGCCCTACGAGATGTTGGTGGTGATGGACGATGCCCAGTGGGACCGTCCCTTGGGCCGTGCCGTGTTCAACGTGCTCGATACTGATGTGCCGGGCTTGCCTCAGTCGGAGCGTTCGTTCCGCATCTCGCGTGTAGCCCCCGACGGCTTCAACAGCAACATGTTCAAGATTATGCGCAACGTCATCAAGGTGGATATTCAGGACATCTATACGCAGCCCAAATTTAAGTTTGCCCGCAACGTATACTCCTATCCGCAGATGATCATGACCCTGCAGGCACCCGACGAGGAGAGTCTGACAGAGTACATCAACAACAACCGGCAGTCCATCATCGACTTCTTCACCAAGGCCGAGATGAACCGCGAGATTGAGAACCTCCGCGAGCGCCACAATCCCGAGGTGTCGCGCCTGGCCGAGGAGATACTCGATGTCGATATATGGGTGCCTTGGGAGCTCAACAAGTTCAAGAAGGGCAAGGACTTTCTGTGGGCCTCGACGAACGTGGGCAAGAAGGATATGAACCTCGTACTCTATTCCTACCCCTATACCGACAAGAACACCTTCACGCTCGACTACTTCCTCCAGAAGCGCGATTCGGTGATGAAGGCCAATATCCCCGGTGGTCCCAAGGGAAGCTACATGACTACCAACCACGACTATGTATACGTGGAAGATGGCACCGTGCGTGGCAAGTATGCACAGATTGCCCGTGGTCTCTGGCGCGTCCAGGGTGACCGTATGGGAGGCCCCTTCGTGTCGCACTCCCGAGTGGACGAGGCGAATGGCCGTATCGTCGTAGCTGAAGCCTTCATCTATGCTCCCGAATCGCTCAAGCGCGACCTCCTGCGCCGTATGGAAGCAGCCCTCTACACCCTGCAACTTCCCCAGCAGGAGGGTGTGAAGAATATCTCCTACGAACTGGATGAAATTGTAATAGAGCCGGAGGCGAAATAAGGCAATGATATAGTTGTATTATTGCTTAGAGTAGGTTACTGGATAATGTATGTTACTTCTTTGAAGAGGTAGCTGCGTAATCGGCCGCTTTCGTCTTCGAGGATGAGGCGGCCGTCGGGCTTCACGTGGCGGAGGATGGCGCTGAAGGTGCCTTGGGCATCGCGGTATGGCGCGGGAGTGCCGAGTCGGTAGAGTAGGGTGGTGTAGCGCTGGTGCAGCGCACCAGCCCACTGGGTGCTGTCAGTGGCGGAGAGCATCTCTTGGTAGCGTGCGGCGAATGTGTCGCATATCTCGGTGAGCAGTGCCTCGCGGTCAATCTCGTGCCCGAGAACCTGGCAGAGCGATATGGGGTTGGGGGCATCGCTGGCGAAGTGCGCTTGGTTGACGTTGAGGCCTATGCCGATGATGGTGCGGGCGATGTATGTGCCTTCGATGTCGTGCTCGATGAGGATGCCGCTCAGCTTGTGGTCGCGGTGGTAGATGTCGTTGGGCCACTTGATGCGTATGCCGTCGGTATAGCGGCTCAGCACCTCGCAGAGCGCTACGGAGATGAGCTCACAGAGGACAAACTGCTGCGATGCGGGCGTGTGCGTCGGGCAGACGGCGAGACTGAAGAGCAGATTCTTGCCGCGCTCGGCCTCCCAAGAGTTTCCGCGTTGGCCTCGCCCTGCTGTCTGATAGTCAGTGGTGACCAGAAGTATCCCTTTCTGTGCACCGAGAGCCTCCTGCTGCAACAGGAGGCTCTTGGCTATGTTGTTGGTGGAGTTGGTCTCCTGTAGATGGATGCGATGTATCTCGGGAAGCATGGCATCCTTAGAAGAAGAAACGGATGATGTCGTTGAAGTTGGCGTATACCATCAAGACAAGAAGGATGCCCATGCCTATGTACTGTGCATACTCCATGAACTTGTCGCTGGGCTTGCGGCCGGTAATCATCTCATACAACAGGAACATCAGGTGACCGCCATCGAGGGCGGGTATGGGCAGGATGTTCATGAAGGCGAGGATGATGGAGATGAAGGCTGTCATCATCCAGAAGCTATACCAGTTCCACTGTGCTGGGAAGAGGCTGCCGATGGTGCCAAAGCCGCCGAGCGAGGTGGCTCCCTCCTTGGTGAAGATGTACTTGAAGTCGCTTACATAACCCTTCAGGGTGTTCCATCCGTAGGCGATGCCGGCGGGAATGGAGGCAAAGAAACCATACTCCTTGACGGCAGGCTCATAGGGGAGGGCTACGGTGACGTCCATCTTGAAGTTGGCATCAGTGGCCACGGTGATGGTGTCGAGCACACCGGCACGGTCATATACGATGCTGATGTCATGGTTGACGATATCGCCCTCCTTCTCTCGCAACTGCAATTGGCTGAGAGCAGTGGTAAAGGTTGTCCACGTGCTGGTGGGGGTGCCATTGACGCTGACGATATGGTCTCCTGACAGCAGGCCCGCATGGGCTGCACCGCTTCCGGGCATTACGCTGTCAATGGTCATGGGCATATAGAAGGCCACGAAGGGCTGTACGTCTTTGTTGAAATCGAGCAGGTTCATGTCTTCGGGCATGGCGATGACGGTTTCGCTGCCGTCGCGCAATACGGTAACCTCATCGGCGGCTACGATGGCACGCAACATGTCGCCACCATAGCGGTCGAAGGCCTTTCCGTCGGCACTCACGAGTACGTCACCGTCGCGGAAACCGATGGCTTCGGCACGCTCGTTGAACTCCATGCCGTACTTGCTGTTGTTGAGCGGTGTGTAGGCATCGCCCCAGGTGAAGAGCACCATGGCGTAGATGAAGCAGGCAAGGATGAGGTTGAAGCACACGCCACCCACCATGATGAGGAGGCGTTGCCAAGCGGGCTTGGTACGGAACTCCCAGGGCTGGGGTGGCTGCTTCATCTGTTCTAAGTTGAGGCTCTCGTCGATCATGCCCGACAGCTCTACATAGCCGCCGAAGGGGAGCCAGCCTACCACATATTCTGTCTCGCTGCGCTTGGGCTTGTAGCGCAGGATGGGTTTGCCGAAAAAGAGCGAGAAGCGCTCGACACGCACACCGAAGAGGCGTGCGAAGATGAAGTGTCCCATCTCATGGATGACCACAAGGATGGTCAGTGAGAGGATCACTTGAATGAGTTTTATCAGAAATACGGACATTGTTTTGATTTATAAGTTTTGAGTTATGAGTTCTTCTGCTATGCGACGTGCTGCGGCATCGGTAGCCACGTAGTCGTCGTAGGTGGGTGACTTGATGAAGCTGGTGCGCTGCATCGTCTGTTCTATCACATCGCTCATCTGCAGGAATCCGATGCGTTCCTTGAGGAAGGCGGCTACGCACACTTCGTTGGCTGCATTGAGGATGCAGGGCATATTGCCACCACTCGCCAAGGCCTCGAACGAGAGGGCGAGGTTACGGAAACGCACGGGGTCGGGCTGCTCGAAGGTGAGCGATGAGAGGGTGGAGAAGTCGAGACGCTGGCTGCTGAGCGACAGGCGCTGCGGGTAGCTGAATGCGTACTGGATGGGGAGGCGCATGTCGGGTGTGCCGAGCTGTGCCTTCACCGAGCCGTCGGCAAACTGCACCATGGAGTGTATCACTGATTGTGGATGCACCACCACCTCGATCTGTTCGGGGGTGACATCGAAGAGCCACTTGGCCTCGATGACCTCGAACCCCTTGTTCATCATGGACGCGGAGTCGATGGTAATCTTGGCGCCCATGTCCCAGTTGGGATGCTTCAGTGCCTGCTCGCGGGTAGCATGTTGCAGTTGCTCCATGCTCCAGGTGCGGAATGGACCGCCCGAAGCGGTGAGCAACAGCTTCTCTATCGGGTTGTGGGCCTCACCGGCCAAGCATTGGAAGATGGCCGAGTGCTCGGAGTCGACCGGCAAGATGGGTACGCGGTGCTCAATGGCCAGCTGGGTAACCAGCTCGCCTGCTACCACGAGCGTCTCTTTGTTGGCTAAGGCAATGGCCTTGCCTGCACGGATGGCGTTCATTGTAGGGCGCAAACCTGCGTATCCTACCATCGAAGCCAGCACGATATCAATGGGTTCGGCTTCCACCACCTCGTTGAGTGCATTACTGCCGGCATACACCTTGATAGGAAGGTCGGCAAGCGCATCGCTCAGTGTCGTATAGTGGGCTTCATTGGCGATAACCACCACATCGGGTTGGAAGTGGCGTGCCTGCTCGATGAGCAGACCTACATTGTTATGGGCGGTGAGGGCATACACCTCATAAAGGTCGGCATGCTCCTCTATCACCTGTAGGGCTTGTGTGCCTATGGAGCCAGTAGAGCCGAGGATGGCAATCTGTCGTTTGGGGTTGTTATGATTGTGCTGTGCGTTCATAGTGTTTCGTGTCAGAAAGAGATGTATTGTGCCGGGTCGAGTGCTGTGCCTTTGTGCCAAAGTTCGAAGTGGAGAAACGGGTCGCCCTGTGCCTTGTCTTTGGTGCCTATGGTACCCACTGCCTCGCCTGCTTTTATTTTGGTGTTTTCGCGCTTGAGAATGCTGTCAAGATGCTTGTATACGGTGACAAGGTTACCGGCATGCTGTATGATGACCACATAGCCGTTGTTGGCGGTGTAGCCGCTCATCAGGATGGTGCCGTCAAGGACGGCATTGACATTGTGCTCATTGGTGCTTGCCACATCGACACCGAAGTTCAGACGACTGGGGGCAAAGGGGTTGACTACCATGCCGCGCAGGGGGGGAGAGAAGTGGAGCTTGTCCATCTCATTCTTCTGCACGGGTGCCGTGAGGTTGTATTTCTCTTCATTCTCGTACCGGAGCACAAACTCTGTTTCGCGTTCGGTACGTTCGACGAGGTCGGCACTACGCAATACGGTGAGTGAGTCTAAGGTGTTTATGGAGTCTACCTTAAGGTCACCCCGAAGGATACTTTGGATGTTTGTCACGTATTGCTGATGACGCATGACGGCTTCGTTCAGGGAGTCGATACGGAGCGATGACTCGACAATCTGTTTGCGCATCATGGGATTTACGTAACCGGGCATGAGTGTCTTGAGCGGTGAGTAGAATAGCAATACTGCAGTGATGGCGGCAACCGCTATCACCAATGCGAGTATATATAAGGATACAATGAAGCGGGATGTAGATACACGATGCTCCACATCGTGGCCTCCGCGCTGCGTGAACACTACATCGTAGCGGCGGAAGTACTGTTGCCAAAAACCCTCCTTCTTTTTCTTCCTCTTGCTCATAGGCTATGCATTGCTGGCAAATATAATAAAAAAAGCGGTACGCACTCTCTTTATTCGGGTTATTCTAACAATCCGTCAGGTAAATTAAACTTTATTATACGTTTGTCGTGGTCGAGTCCTTCGATAAACTCCTCTTGGGCAGGGATGAGCAGTTCCTCACCATTGGGACGCTCCACTACGAACAGCGTGTTGATGGTGCTTTCGTCAACGGCCACCAGCTCGCCTAAATGACCGTGTGTGGCGTCTTCGGTGTCAAAGCCTACAAAGTATTGCCAACTGTATTCGCCGTCTTCGGCCTGCTCGGCATAGTCTTTGGGGAAGTAGACCTCCTTGTTGGTGAAGATGGAGGCAGCCTCCGAGGTATCGATACGCTCAAACTTGATGAGTGCCACGCTGTCGCTCTTGAAACGGTACTCTTCGATGAAGAAAGGTACAAGGATGCCATCCATGTTGCACACAAGGTAGGGGCAGTCGGTGCGGTCGAACACGTCGTCGGTGAATGCCAGTGCCATCTCACCCTGCACGCCGTGGGTACGGGTGAACTTGCCTATGCAGTATACCTCTTCAGGGCGTATCATAGTTCTACACGGGTTATGCGGGCACCGAGACGGTTGAGGCGCTCGTCAATGTTCTGGTATCCGCGGTCGATCTGGTCGATGCGGTCGATACGGCTGGTACCTTCGGCACTCATGGCGGCAATGAGCAGGGCAATGCCGGCACGGATGTCGGGTGAGGTCATGGTGCGGCCACGGAGGCTGATGGCATGGTTGTGCCCATTGACCACGGCACGGTGTGGGTCGCAAAGAATAATCTGTGCTCCCATCTCGATGAGCTTGTCCACGAAAAAGAGGCGGCTCTCGAACATCTTTTGATGTATGAGTACGCTACCTTTGGCTTGTATAGCTGTGACGAGCAGCACACTCAGCAGGTCAGGTGTGAGGCCTGGCCACGGAGCGTCGGCAATGGTCATGATGGAGCCATCGATGAATGATTCTATCTGGTAGTGCTCTTGACGGGGGATGTAGAGGTTATCGCCGCGTTCCTCGACGGTAATGCCGAGACGGCGGAAACTGTCGGGGATGACACCGAGATTCTCCAACGATACGTTGCGGATAGTGAGTTCGCTGCGGGTCATGGCTGCCATGCCGATGAAACTGCCCACCTCAATCATGTCGGGTAGCACCGTGTGCTCACATCCTCCAAGTTGTTCAACGCCATGGATGACGAGGCGGTTGCTGGCGATGCCCTCAATCTGGGCACCCATGCTGCAGAGCATGCGGCAAAGCTGCTGTATATAGGGTTCGCATGCAGCATTGTAGATAGTAGTGGTACCCTTGGCCAGGACGGCTGCCATGATGATATTGGCTGTACCCGTTACCGAGGCCTCGTCAAGTAGCATATAGGTACCGTTGAGTTGCTTGGCGGCAAGCTCGTATATGCCGCGGCCTTCATTGTAGGAGAAGGAAGCGCCTAACTTTATCAAGCCCAGGAAATGGGTGTCGAGCCTGCGACGGCCAATCTTGTCGCCGCCCGGCTTGCTGATAAGAGCACGCCCGAAGCGGGCCAGTAGCGGCCCCATAAGCATCACCGAACCGCGGAGGCTGGAGCAGAGCTTCAAGAACTCATCGCTTTGCAGGTAGTCCTCGTCTATGCTCTCGGCACAGAAACTGAAACTTCCTTCCTTGAGGCGATCGACCTTGACCCCCATAGCTTGCAGCATGGTGATAAGGTTGTTTACGTCCAGGATGTCGGGAACGTTGTTCACCACCACCTTCTCAGAGGTGAGCAGTGTGGCGCATAGTATCTGCAGGACCTCGTTCTTGGCACCTTGGGGAGTGATTTCTCCTTGTAAGCGATGCCCGCCTTCGATGATGAATGATGCCATTGTCTTGAATGGTTATGATTAGTATCTTTTCTTGTTCTTCTTGTTCTTCTTGTTCTTCCCGTTGTTGCCGTATGGGTTGGCAGGGGCGTGGTATATACCCAGATTAAGTTCCTCTTCGTTCAGGCAGATGGCTCCGTCAGAATACTCCTTGATATCCTCCACAATCTTGCTGTCTTCTACGCTCTCCTTATTCCATAGGATGTATTCCTTTTTCATTTGGGCGGCGATGAGGTGTAACAGTTGGTTGCGTTCCTCGCCATCGGGCATGGCGCACGCCTTCTTCATCATCTCCTCCACGCAGCGTCCGTAGTGGCGGTAGCGTATGTTGCCTTTGGGGTATTCTATGCGTTGGGGTACAGCGTGCAGCGCCTCGGGGCCGGCTACCTCGTAAGGGTAGTCGATGTCAAGCTTGAAGTCGGCCATCACAGCCAAATGATCCCATAGCTTATGTTTGAAGTCGGGCATGTCGCGCAACTGTGGATACATATTGCCCATCACGGCGATGATGGTGTTGGCACAACATTGGCGCTCGGCACGATCCTCTATTGTTACGGCATGGTCTACCATCTTCTGCACGGCACGTCCATACTCGGGCATCGGCAGTCTTTTTTCTTGCGTATTGTATTTCATTGACAATAATAATGATTTTCTATAAAACTTTGTTCTTCGCTACCGTAGCTACGAACTCCTTCAGGTAGAAAGGCTCAAAATAGGCTACGTCCTGGAATGTGCCGTCGAGGTATTGCCTGTCGGCAAGAGGAAACATCCAGCGTGCCAAGGGCTGTATGCCGTCGACGAACTTTGCATTGGGGTGTGTGATGACCTCCTTGCACTTGGCTGCTCCGTTGCCGAAGAAGTATATGGGATGTTGCTCCAGGTATTCGGTGTAGCTGTCGGCATTGATGATGTCGGCACTCACCTCCTTTACGCTATTCAGTGCGCGGTCGTAGATGGCGGCGTATACCTCCATGCGGCGTGCGTCTATCATCGGGCACAGTAGCGCATCTTCGGGCAGCGTATCCATCAGCAACACGGGCACGCTCATTACCTTCAGTGTGGGTAAGGCTATCAGTGGTATGCCACGTCCGTAGCAAATGCCTTTAGCCATCGAGGCTCCTATGCGTAGCCCCGTGTACGAACCGGGACCGCAGCTGACGGCTACAGCATCGATGGGTTTGGCGTGGCTGTCGGCCATCGAGAGCACTTCATCGATATACACGCCCAGCGTCACCGCATGTTGGGGGCCGTCAAAGTCCTCCTTTGAGAACAGCACTGCTCCGTCTTCGCTCAGTGCCACCGAGCATACATCTGTAGAGGTCTCTATATGTAGTATACAAGCCATTTTCTATACCGATTTAAAAGAATAGTCTGCAAAATTAAAGAATTTATGCGATAAAAGCGCAGTTTTTACCAAAAATAAGTAATTGCGGGATGTTTTTGATTCTGCCCGAGTGAAACGGTGCGTTCAGGGTAACAAATAATCAACCGTTAGTGAATCGTAATCCAAAATTATGTTGTACCTTTGCCAGGGTAGATAGTTGAAGTACCTGCAGATTCTTATCACTCCCTATAAAAACACTGGAGCCATGCCACAACGAATATCACGCACCACCGGCTGCCTTGTCTGCGCAGTGCTGCTGTGCCTGCTGGGCAGTTGTGCCCGCCATGCGGAGCACACGCGCCCGTTGTGGGGCGACCTCGAAACCTTCACCACTATGATGCCCGGCGACACCACCACGCTCACGGGCATACGCCACCGTCTCACGGGCGACACGCTCGTCGGCCCGCAGCGCTTCACCAAGGTCGATGCCGACACGTTCGTCATCCGGGCCACCCTGCCCGACGGGCGCATCATGGCCTACTCGCATCGGGGCCGCTCCATCGGCGGACGGCTCTACGACTCGTTCACCCGCCTGCAGTGGAACGACAGCATCGAGACTGCCTACTACATTGCCACCGCCTACAAGCACTCCTACTATTACTTCCCCCGCCTGCGAAGATTCATCGACATCTCCGATGCCCGCATCCATCGCGACGGATTCGTTGTGCCCACCGCCGGGGGCGACTCGCTACACTACGACTATCGTGGAAACGTCGTGGCACATGAGTGACAACTACCCCATCAGCAAACTGAAAATAAAACAACTGACTATCTGACTATCTGACTGCCGGGGGGGGAATCACCTTCGCGAGTCATCTGAGACAATCGTGCAGGTCGAAAATATTCAGGTGAGCTTGATATTTCTCGCTCGTTTTTACTACCTTTGCACAGCAAACACATTTATACTGAAATATGAGAAAGCACTACTCCCTCTGCATCTACCTTCTGGCCGCCCTGCTCTGTGGTATCACCGTAGCGTGCGACGAAGACATCACCATCACCACCCCCACCGATTACCCCACCGAGGGTGACATTCACTTTGTCCTCTCTGCCGGAGGCGACAGCATCGGTGCCGGCACACCACTTGCCGTCGCGCAAGGTGACACACTCAGCATGACCATTAGCCAGAAGAGCAGTTACACTGACCCTGATGGAACAGTATTTACTTGTGAACCCAAGGCTACAATAGAGCTTTTTGCAACAGTAGATACTATTTATGCAAAAGATATTGAAACGTTATTAAAAATCAATGAAAACGCTGATGTTACAATGGGCCAAAGTGGTAGCAATCCTGTTTTATATACAATAAATCAAAAGTTTATGATAGGTGAACAGGAGGTTGTATTTGATTTAGGTCATGAGGTTTATTCATATGTTAATTCATTATCGAATGTAATCGAAATGCCCTATGTTAAAGTAAACAAAGCAAAACTTGGTAGTGGTAATGTTAGTGAAAATGGTGATGGTACTAGAAGTTCTTCTCCGTATGTTACATTGAGAGCCTTGTCTCTAACCAGAGCAAGTATCACAGATTCTACAATGTTTGAGGTGAGTGCTAAATTTAATCTTGAGCTTGAAAGCGTTAATACTAAAAACGAAAACAAAGAAACATTAGAGTTTAATGTTAATTATGTTGGAGTGGTAGAAAATGTTACAGAGCTTTATGGAAGTGTTGTTTATACTATTAATGACAAGAATGGGGAGGTTAAATCTCCGTTTGTTGTTAATGGTTCTGATTCGCTTTTGTTAGAGATTAAAGAGAAAAGTACATTTGCAACACCAGATACATCGGTTTATGCTTTTGAGCCAATGGCTAGTATTAGCTTGAAGGTAAAAAATGATACAGCTTTTGTGGAGAAAAGTGAGTTATTGACTGCACTTATTGAAACAGAAGAACCGAAAGTATTTGAAAATGGTGAGAATCCTATTACTAATCTGTATGAAAAAGTTTTTGCAACATCATCGCAGGAATTTTTGTTTAATACAATGTATGAGGTTTATACAGCACAAAGTGGTGATGAAATGCCATATTTGATGATTGGAGAACCAAAATGTATTGATATAAAGATTACAGAGCAGAAAAAGGATGATGCGACTCGAGCTATTGTGTATGATACGGTGTATTATGATGTGAAAGCTAGGTTTGAAATTGAACTCAAAGGAGTTAATGTGAGTGATGAACTTGTTGAGACTCTTGAGTTTGAGGTAAATTATGTTGGAGGTGTTATTAACGCTACCCATATAGTTGAGCTGGTAAAAACAACGTATCGTAAAAATCAGGTATTTTATGAGGGATATGGTACTCTTTGGCCTAGATCTCAATGCGAAGTATATCGTGATAGGCACTATTCTGATGGGCATGTTGAAACTGATGAATTTTTTGGAGCTCCTTGGTTTTGGATTGAACAAAATTCTTATTGTGGTGTTGATGAAGAAAAATTTGCGTTAGATTCAACAATTGTATTTTCTCCAGATTTAAGTGTTACTTATGGTGATAGAACCATTTTAAAAGATATTAAATATAATCATTTGGTGGCATGTTCTAATACACAAGTTCCTGATATGGAATTTTTTCAATATATTGAAAAAGAAAGTTGGGTAGAATGTTCTCATAATGATACTATATTAGAATATGGTGCAAAGTATAAAAAAGAGTTGACGAATGAGCCGTTTGATTTTGATAATCCTATAGAAGGTTGGTATGTGGGGGAATATTTTAAAATTTGTAAAAAAATGTTAAAATATGTAAAAAATGATGAAAATATAAATTTTAGATATTGTTGGATATGTTTAATATTTTATGATCGTTTTTTCTGTATTGATGATACCATAATAGGGTTTGAGGAGTATCGGCCTGAGTTGATATGGACAGATGGATTTGAAGATTTTGAAGGGAATGAAACAAAAGGTCCTGGAAAAATCTTTAAATTTGAAGTAAAAGGTCTGTATTTAGAGCAACCTGTTTATGGGGCCATTGTAGACACTCTTTACACACCTAAAAATTGACGTTTCATTGATTCTAATTATTAAAAGAGCGGTTTTCTTTATGAGAACCGCTCTTTTTTTTAATAATTTAAAAAAAAATAATTTTTTTTAAAAAAGTTCTTGCAATTTAAATTTTTTAAGGTTATTCTAAAGTCCACAATCATTAGTTATGGACCGCTAGAGAAATCTAGCGGTCTTTTTATATAAATAAAATCCCCAGCTAAGTAGGCGGGGATTATAATGTTTTTATTGGTTAAATTTGGTCCATTCTTTTATGTTGTTGCAAAGAAAATCTGGTAATTTATCTAAACCAGATGCTCCTGATGCTTTTGGGTGTCCACCTCCTCCAAAAGTTGATGCTATTTTAGAAACGTTAACATTGTCTTTGGTGGTTCTAAATGAAAGATTCCATTTTGAGCGTTTGTTTAATGAAAAACTTACCATAAAATCATAGTTATCAATATTATCTAGTGATTCAAAAAAATCTGAGCCAGCTTGAGCCATATTAACCGCAATAAAGCGATAATTTTCGTATTTTCCTTCAAAAGCCATATTGCGAACTAAACGATAATCTCTATGTTTTATATATGAGAGAATCGCCTTTCCTTTTTCTACCATAAGAGGGATGTCTATTTTATTTTCAATCAAATCTTTCCATACTCGTTCGTATGGGCGATTTATTCCAAGTGATTGAAATGCAAATTCAAAAGGACGAACACGTTTGTTTGAGAAGTTTGGTAGGTATAAATAATAGTTTCTTACATCGAACTCACGTAAATTTAACTCAATTCTCCACCTTGGCATCAAGAAACTCTGTGTTTTTCTTTGTTATTTGTTGGATATTCGCTATTTTTGCAACGCATCAATGTAAAAAAAGAAAGACTATGTCGTACCGGGAAATTGCACAACTGGAATTGCTGAATGCTTTGAATAACATCAGTTCAGAGGCCGAATTGAATGAGTTCAAAGATTTGGTCGCGCATTTCTTTGCACGGAAAGCACAGAAGGAGATTGATGCCTTATGGGATGAAGGGGGCATCAATGAAGAGACTATCAAACAATGGGGTACGGAACATATGCGTACACCTTACCGTTATGCGGCGCATCGTTCTTGACACCAATTGCCTGCTGCAGGTGCTTCCTACCCGTAGCCCATATCACAACGTATGGGAAGATGTGTTGAGCGGGAAGGTTCATCTGTGTGTTAATACTGAAATCTTGCATGAATACGAAGAAATCCTTGCACTGAAGATGACGCGAGAGATTGCCCATAACGTGGTGGAAGCCATTGCGAGATTACATACAACGGAATTTCAGGAGATTTATATCCATTTTGGACTGATTGAGAAGGATGTAGATGATAATAAATTCGTGGACTGCGCGATTGCAGCTGGTGCAGAATATATTGTTACCAATGACGCCCATTTCAGTGTACTCAAGGATATTGATTGGCCAAAAGTACAGGTCGTGACAATTGAAGAATTTGCAAACCAAATAATGTAAGCGTCGTTTGATGGATGCCGCACAATTTCCGTCACGGCGGATATCTTATCCATCGTTAATGAGTATCCGGGTCTTTTGACCTGCAATAAATTCAAGGGGTTCTCTCCCTTAGGGATAGTTAGAGTAGGTCTCCCTAATCAAGGTAAACGCGGTCAACGCGGTAAACTCACTTGTTTTTTTATTTTGTAGGAGCCGGCACGGGAGGCTCTATATATAGGAGGTAATATTATTAATTATATATATATATATAATATAATATTAAGCTATTTCTCCCTCCTGAAAAGCAGGTGAGTTGACCGAGTTGACCGCGTTGACCAGCCGAAATGGCGACTGCCGTTGAAGACCGAAAATCTGCGCACCAAGTAGGCTGCAAATGTTTCCCAACTGGGCTGCAAAATCGTGGGGATTCAGCTACCCGCAAAGTGCCTCTTTGCGAACCCGAAAATTAGGCTGCACCTCGGGATAAAAAATAAATAAATTATTTTGTTCTCCACTCGGTTTGCTGTACCTTTGTAACTTATTCCCCAAAAGCAGATAAAGACAATGAAGAAGACCGTATATATAGCTCTTTCCGCACTGGTGTTGCTGTGTGGATGCTCAGAGAAAATACTTCCCATCAGAGGAGTGAAGAAGAATGGTGCCGCCGAGGTGGCACAAGTGGCTCCCCCTGTAGCTGCAACGGTGCAGGATACCTTATCCGTGACTGAAGAGGCAGCACAGGAGCTTGTAGTGGAGCGTACTCCCATACCCGAGGAGTGGACAACTATCAAGGACGACTCGCTGGTGGTGATTGAGAGTATGTCGGGCGAACTGGATAGTCTGCTCAACAGTTGGTATGCACAGACGAGCCTGTTTGTCGACACCACCTGCACGGCTACTGCCATTAACCCCACCTTCAGCGACACGGTATACACGGAGCGGTTGGCCAACTTGCCCTGCCTCGTGCAGATGGTGTATAACCAACCCGTGCGAGCCAGCATTGACCGCTATGCCACGAAGTTGCGTCACCAAGTGTCGTATATGCTGGGCATGATGCAATACTACGAGCCGCTCATAGAGCAGGCACTCGACGTGCACGGCGTGCCCAACGAATTGAAGTATCTGCCCGTCATCGAGTCGGCGCTGAACCCCGTGGCCGTGTCGCGTGCCGGAGCTACGGGCCTGTGGCAATTCATGTATAGTACGGGCAAGCTCTATGGCCTGAAGCAGAACAGCCTCGTCGATGACCGCCGCGATCCTGTGAAGGCTACTTGGGCCGCTGCCAAGCACCTGCGCGACCTCTACGACCGATTCGGCGACTGGAGCCTTGCCATCGCTGCCTACAACTGCGGCACGGGCAATGTGAACAAGGCCATCTACCGCTCGGGCGGCAAGACCAATTTCTGGGATATCTATTACTACCTGCCTCGCGAGACACGCGGTTACGTGCCTGCCTTCATCGCTGCTACCTATATCATGACCTACCATGCCGAACACGGCATCTGCCCTATGGAGGCCAAGCTGCCCTTGCAGACAGACACGATAATGGTGAACCGCCTGCTTCACTTCGACCAGATAGCTGCCGTGTGTGGTGTCAGCCTTGATACGTTGCGTGGCCTCAACCCACAATATCGGGAAGACATCATCCCCGGCAAGTTCCAGCCCAACTCGCTGCGCTTGCCTGAGGACAAGATACGTACCTTCATCCTCTCGGGCGACTCTATCTACAACTACAATCGTGAGAAGTACTTCTCCGAAGAGAAGGTCAAGGAGGTGAAGAACAAGGCCACCAACAGCGGCTTCGTCTACCATAAGATACGCAGTGGAGAGACCCTCTCGACCATCGCCCGTCGCTACCGTGTGACGGTCAATGAACTGAAGCGTTGGAACAACCTCCGCACAAGCCGTATTGTGGCAGGCAAGAGACTGAAGATATATCCGAGATAACTATAAATTAACAATTAAAAATTAATCATTAAAACAGGTGCTGACCCCGATTCCCGTAGTTTTAATTTTTAGCTTTTAACTTTTAATTTTCACCATGAACACCGACAGAGAACAAGCCGAAGAGAAGATGATAAACGAAGCGTTCCAAGGAATGCTCAGCACCTACCTTGCCTCGAAGCACCGCAAGAAGGTCGATATCATCACCCGCGCATTCAACTTTGCCAAGCACGCCCACAAGGGAGTGCGCCGTAATTCGGGCGAGCCCTACATACTGCATCCCATAGCGGTGGCACGCATCGTGAGCGAGGAGATAGGGCTTGGCTCGACCTCCATCTGTGCCGCGCTGCTGCACGATGTGGTGGAGGATACCGAGTATACGGTGGAGGACATCGCCAACCTCTTCGGCCCCAAGATAGCACAGATTGTAGACGGACTCACCAAGATTGCCGGAGGCATCTTCGGGGACAAGGCTTCGGCGCAGACGGAGAACTTCAAGAAGTTGCTGCTCACCATGTCGGAGGACATACGTGTCATCCTCATCAAGATTGCCGACCGCTTACACAACATGCGCACCCTGGAGCACATGGCGCCCAACAAGCAGTACAAGATTGCCGGCGAGACACTCTATATATATGCCCCCATCGCCTACCGTCTCGGACTTAGCAAGATAAAGGTGGAGCTGGAAAACCTCAGCTTCAAGTATGAGCATCCCGAGGAGTATGCCAGCATAGAGGAGAAGTTGGTCATGACACAGGCCCAGCGCGAGAAGCTTTTTGCCGATTTCACCGCTCCCATCAAGGCCAGGCTCGATGAAATGGGCATACAGTACAAGCTGTTGGGGCGTATCAAGTCGCCCTACTCGATATGGAAGAAGATGCAGACTAAGCAGCTTGCCTTCGACGAGATATTCGACATACTGGCCGTGCGCATCATCTTTGACCCCAAGAACCCGAAAGAGGAGGCCAACGAGTGCTTCAATATATACATTGCGCTGTCGCACCTCTACCGTACCCATCCCGACCGCTTCCGTGACTGGGTGAACCAGCCCAAGACCAACGGTTATCAGGCACTGCACGTGACCTTGATGAGCAACCACGGCGAGTGGGTGGAGGTGCAGATTCGTAGCCGACGCATGGACGACATTGCCGAACAAGGCGTGGCGGCACACTGGAAATACAAGGAGAGCGGCTACGTAGAGGAGGATGAGGTGGATCTCAACAAGTGGCTTCACACCATCAAGGAGATACTCGACGACCCACAGCCCGATGCGATGGATTTTCTCGATGCCATCAAACTCAACCTATACTCTTCGGAAATCTTCGTCTTTACCCCCAAGGGCGACATCAGGACCATGCCGCAAGGCTGCACTGCGCTCGACTTTGCCTTCTCCATACACTCCGTAGTGGGTACCCACTGTATCGGTGCCAAAGTCAACCATAAACTCGTGCCCATGAGTCATGTGTTGCAGAGTGGTGACCAGGTGGAGGTGCTCACCTCGAAAACGCAGAACGTGAAACCCGAGTGGCTGACGATGGTGACCACCGCCAAAGCCAAAAGCAAGATACAGGGCATACTGCGCCGTGAAGAACGCATGGCGCAGAAAGAGGGCGAGCGCCTGTTGACCGAGTTCGTCGAGAAGGAGGACCTCACGCTCGACACCGCAGCTATTGACCGCCTGTGCCACCTGCACAACTTTGCCAATCGCGACCAACTGTTTACGGCCATTGGCAAGCACTCCATCGTCTTGGGCGATACCGAGAAGAGTGCCATCAAGGGCAGTTCCTCATCGTCAAACTTCATCGGACGTTTCTTCCGTAGCAACAAGAGTAAGGGCAAGAGCGACGAGAAAGCTGTGCAGGCTGACCTGCCCGTGCAGAAAATTGATAAGAAACGCCCCCTCATCCTCACCGATGAAGCTCTGCAGAGTACCTATCAGATGGCTGCATGCTGCCATCCCATCCCTGGTGACGACGTGCTCGGATTTATCGGCGACGACGGCCAAATCATCATCCACCAGCGCAAATGCCCCAAAGCAGCCAAGCTTAAGGCCGGCTACGGCAATCGCATCGTTGCTGCCCAGTGGAGTACCCACAAGTTGCTCCACTTCTCCGTATCCATCAACATCAAGGGTATCGATGGCGTGGGTGTGGTGAACCAGATTACCAACATCATCTCGCAAGAGCTCAATGTCAACATGGAACGCATCCTCATCGAAGCCCACGACGGCATTTTTGACGGTACCATCCGCCTCCGCGTACACGATGTCGATGACATCAAGGTAGTCTGCGACAACCTTAAGAAACTCCACAATATCCGCTCTGTCATCCGTGTGGATGAGTAATGGATATGGCCTATATTTTATTGGGATACGGAGAGCGGCTGTTGGGAACAGTGCCGTCGTCTGGCTGTCTCTTTAAGATTAACAGATAGATATGATTGCATAGACGAGGTTTTTTTCGTAACTTCGCACCACAATTCATAATTACATAATAATGGCAACAGTAGACGACAAGAAGATTATTTTCTCTATGGTGGGCGTATCGAAGGCCTATCAGCAGAACAAGCAAATCCTTAAGGACATCTACCTTTCGTTCTTTTACGGGGCGAAGATTGGTATCATCGGTCTCAACGGCTCGGGTAAATCTACCTTGATGAAGATTATCGCCGGATTGGAGAAGGACTATCAGGGCGAAGTGGTGTTTTCACCTGGCTATAGCGTGGGTTATCTGCCACAGGATCCGCAGCTCGACCCCACGAAGACGGTCAAGGAGGTGGTAATGGAGGGTGTGCAGCCTATCGTGGATGCACTGGCCGAATATGAGGCTATCAACGAGAAATTTGGCCTGCCTGAATATTATGAGGATCCCGACAAGATGGATCAGCTCTTTGCCCGTCAGGCCGAGTTGCAGGATATCATCGATGCTACCGATGCGTGGAACCTCGATTCGAAGTTGGAACGTGCGATGGATGCACTGCGCTGTCCACCTGAGGATCAGCCCGTTACACACCTCTCCGGTGGCGAACGTCGCCGTGTGGCATTGTGCCGTCTGCTCTTGCAGAAACCCGATATCCTCTTGCTCGACGAACCTACCAACCACCTCGATGCCGAGAGTATCGACTGGCTGGAGCAGCACTTGCAGCAGTATGAGGGTACGGTGATAGCCGTGACTCACGACCGTTACTTCCTCGACAATGTGGCCGGTTGGATTCTTGAGCTCGACCGTGGCGAGGGTATCCCTTGGAAGGGTAACTATAGCAGCTGGCTGGAGCAGAAATCGAAGCGGTTGGAGCAGGAAGAAAAGCAGGCCTCGAAGCGTCGTAAGACCTTGGAGCGCGAGCTTGAATGGGTGCGTATGGCTCCCAAGGCACGTCAGGCCAAGGGCAAGGCTCGTCTGAACTCATACGACAAACTCCTCAATGAAGACCAGAAGGAGCGCGAGGAGAAGCTCGAAATCTTTATCCCCAACGGTCCCCGTTTGGGCAACAAGGTTATCGAGGCTCAGGGTGTGGCCAAGGCGTATGGCGACAAGCTGCTCTACGAAAACCTCAATTTCATGTTGCCGCCCAACGGTATCGTAGGTGTCATCGGCCCCAACGGTGCAGGTAAGACCACGCTCTTCCGCCTGATCATGGGTCTTGAGACACCCGACAAGGGTACCTTTGAGGTGGGTGAGACCGTGAAGCTCGCCTACGTTGACCAGCAACATCAGGATATCGACCCCAATAAGACCGTGTACCAGGTGGTGAGTCAGGGCAACGAACTCTTCCGTATGGGAGGCCGCGACGTGAATGCCCGTGCCTACCTCAGCCGCTTCAACTTTGCCGGCAGCGATCAGGAGAAGATGTGTTCGATGCTTTCCGGTGGTGAGCGCAACCGTTTGCAGCTTGCTCTTGCCTTGAAGCAAGAGGGCAATGTGCTGTTGCTCGACGAACCTACCAACGACATTGACGTCAATACCCTGCGTGCTCTTGAGGAGGGTCTCGAGAACTTTGCCGGATGTGCCGTGGTGATCAGTCACGACCGATGGTTCCTCGACCGTATCTGTACTCATATCCTCGCTTTCGAGGGCGACAGTCAGGTGTTCTTCTTCGAGGGCTCGTATAGCGAGTACGAAGCCAATAAGCAGATGCGCCTCGGCCGCGAAGAGCCCAAGCGCATCCGTTATCGCAAGCTGACGACAGATTGATAGTAGTCCCTTGCGGATAGAAATATTGGGTGGGAAGATATGTCAGAGCGGCATGTCTTCCCGCTTTTTTATGCCTATAGATTGTCTCTTGAGGCTGTCGTATAGGAAGATGCAGAGGTTGTAGAGCGTATGCTGTAGCTCGCTCTCGGAGCGCCCGAAGAATTCGTTTTGGCTCATCGGGTGCAGTCCATAGCGTGGAGCTACCTTATATATGGTAGGGTATTTGGTGATGATGTAGCGGTTGCAGGCGAGGGCTGCCTCCTTATCGCAAAGCTCGTAGGCGGCTATTACATGGTGTATGTCTCTGACGATTTGCCTGGATTGTGGAGATGTTGCGCAGTATACTCGTGCAATGGCGTGGATGACGCGGAGCGACTGGTGCTCGTTGATGTCTTTGGTGCTCATAGGTGTGTGGGTTGAGGAGTTTGTGAATAGTGGCTTTTTATTCTTGACAACTAATCAACATACACACACGCTTATTTGTTCAATGTTGTTTCCATACTGTAGATGCAAAAAAAACGGACAACCGAAGTTGTCCGTCTCGCGCTTCTGAGTGACTCCTATAGGATTCAAACCTATAACCTTTTGATCCGTAGTCAAATGCTCTATTCAGTTGAGCTAAGGAGCCATTGTTTTTCTCAATTGCGATGCAAAGGTACTGCCTTTTTTTGAAACTGCAAAATGTGTGGCGACTTTTTTTCTGTAATTCTTCAATTTTTCTTTCAAGGAGGCGTAGCCTATCGCTTGATGGCTATTCGATGAAGCGGTTGTTGAACATATACCAGCCGAGTGAGATGCCTGCACTGACGCTCTTGGGTGAGGAACTGTTGTGGTTGAGGTAGGCACTGATGACAAAGGTGGAGAAACGGCCAACGACGGATAGCTCCTCGAGGTGGGCGAAGGTAGAGAGAGGTCGTCCGTAATATGCTTTTCCCTCTTCGTTCTGCAGGATGGGGAGGATAGGTACAAAGGCATAAGCTTCGAAGCGGAACTGCAGGTAGGGGTTGAGGGTGTAGATGGGTTTGAGTCCGGCGGCAATGTATTGGTTGGCACGGAAAGTTGTGTTGTAGGTAAAGATGGTGCAGGGAGTGGGCGAAAAGGTGCCGGCCTGCATCATGGTGGCTGTATAGTTTTGTGCGAGGTTGCGCGACGAGTAGTAGCCCTCGAGATGGGTTCCCAATATGAACTTTCCTCTGGAAGGCAGGTAGCGCTGGTCTCTGAAGTGCAGCTGCATCCATGAGATTGGCTCCTCGGAGGGTTGCCCGTGTAGTGGTGAATTGGGAGTATAGGTGTTGGTGCCTGTAAATATCTGTGCCAGAATTTGCTGCGAGGCTCCTTTCGTGGCATATTGGATGCTGTTGAGCGAATTGCGCTTGAAGAGCACCGAACCACCCAATAGGCGGTAGCAATTATTGTTGTAGGCGATATCGTTCAGGTCGATGGTGCTGCCCTGCATGTAGCTGTCGGTAATCTGTCCGATACCGATACCGAATTCGGCTTTGTGCTGGGTCATGAAGGGGAGGGCAAGCTTGAGCTTCCCGAAAGTCTCGCTCTGCTTGTTGAGGGCAGGAGTGGTGTTGTCAGAGAAGAGGAAACTCTGCTTGAAGTAGTTCATTGTGGAGTGCGAGGCCAGTATGCGGAGCGACATGGGGATATCAGTGGCAAAGTTGAAGCGCCCCATGAACTGTACGTTGTTGTACATGCGGCCAAACTGCCCATCGAGCTGGAGCTCGGTGGAGTGACGGCGCAGGTGGTTGTAGTTCAGGCCGAAGTATATCTGGTTGATGTTGTTGGTCGACAAGCCTCCGCCAAAGGAAAGCGCGATGTTGTCTTTCATTGATACATCAAGATGCAGGTCAAAGGTCTTACTCTTCGGGTCGTATACGGCTGTAGGGTGTATCTCGTTGATTACGTTTTCTGACATCAGGCGGAAGTAGGCCTCTCTGAACTCCTTGAGGCGTATGTAGCGGTGTCCGGCAGGGCGTATCTCATTGACGATGAACCTGCGCTGGCTCTCGTTGACACCGCTCACGCTAATGCTCTTGAAGATGACCTCAGGGAGAGTCTGCTTATAGGCCTCCCGGCGTTTGTTCAGGCTGTCGAGCGGCTGGGTGCGTGTGACCTTGCCTTTGATGGAGTCGATATAGAGCATCGTGGTGGCATAACCCAGCTCATAGAGGTATTGCGCTTTGTCGAAATCGAGCAGCCCGGCTTCGTCTTGCAGGTCAAAGTTCATGAGTATACCATTCTCGTCGGGCAAGGTGTAGTTGCTTGCTTGCATAATCATGCTTTCGACTTGCGCCACTATGTCGTCAGCGGCAGGTTGCTCCTTATTGGCAGACACTATGCTGCCGATGATGTAGTCGGGAGCAAAGTCGTTCTTCATCACATCGGCCGGGAAGTTGTTGTATATGCCGCCATCGAATGCCAGGACACCGTTTATTTTTATGGGGCGGAATACGAGGGGGAAGGTCATCGATGCTCGCACGGCATTGCCCAGGTCGCCCCGGCGGAACACTAACTCCCGTTTGTTGTACACATCGGAGGCTACGCAGCGGAAGGGTACGAAGAGGCTGTCGAAGTTCTCTTTACACGCGGCGGTGGCCTGTACGCATAGCTCCAGGATCTTGATGTTCATGTGCACGGGGTCGATGAGGCTGATTGGCAGGGCCTGCACTACGGTGATGGAGTCGCCCACATTGGCTTTGATGGTGTACAGTGCCGGTGTGGGCTCGTTCTGCTTGATGTAGTAGAGGTTGTCTTCGTCGATTTCGCCCGAGTAGCATTGCTGAAACTCCTTCGAACCGATGAGGTCGAGCATCTCTTGCGGTGTGTAGCCCATGGCATAGAGTCCGCCGATGATAGCGCCTATCGAGGTACCTGTAATGTAGTCGATGGGTATACCGTTCTCTTCCAGTGCCTGTATGATGCCTATGTGCGTGATACCTTTGGCACCGCCACCGCTCAGTACCAATCCTACCGACTGGGCATTTGCAGTACCAATCAGTAGCAGCAGGGATAGCAGGGTGCCAAGGGTGCGTCTCATATTCAGTTCGGGCGATGTGACTTTACTTGCTTTTAATGTTTCAAATATAACAACAAACGAGCGAGAAATATTGAGCTTGCTCAGAATATTTTTCACAGCGAGTGCCGTATACATTCGCGGTTTATCGCAAAATTAGGAAATGTTTTTTATTTGTGGTAATTATTTTCCGAAAATTATGGTTGACAGTATAAAGAATCCAGCGGAATCAGCCTTTCAGTAGGCTGAGTCCGCTGGATGTTTCTTTATGTATCTCCTTTAATGTTCTCTCTTAGTGGCAGAAGATGAATCCGATATAGGCTCTCGGGCCGGTGGGGAGGTATAGCTCCTTGCCGCCTATGCCACTCAGGTAGTCAATCTTGAGGGTGAGGTGCAGTTTGGAACTCACGATGTAGTCGCACCCGATGAAGGGGTCGATGGCTACGAAGGGCTCTTTGTGGAAATAGGCTTCTGGCTCGGGTGCCCAGTCTTTCTTGCTGCCTTCAAACATGAGGAAGTCGGTGGTGGTACCACCACCGACAGTAATGCCGAGGTAGGGGGCAAAGCGTCCCCAAGTCCAAGTGTAGTCGGCCAGGAGGCCTGCCCAGAAGGTCTTCACGTAGCTGCCGTTGTTGAGCTGGCCCATCGAGGAGGTGTATCCCTCGGTACCTACTCGCCAATGGTCGCCTAAGCGCAGACGGATGACACCGCCTATGCCTTTGGTTACGCCAGTGGCTTGGTGGGACAGGGGAGCGATGTTGCCGCAGAGGTAGCCGGCATGAAGCATCATGCCGCCGTCGTAGCCACGGATGAGGCGCTTGTCGTTACTGTCGGTTGCCATGGCTTGGCTGCTTGCCAAGAGCAGGGCGATGAGGGTGAGCATTCTGCTCAGTCTGAAGATTCTTTTCATAGTTGGTGGTTGTTGATTGTTAAAAATCTCAGAGTACTCCGAGAACCCCGAGTACTCTGAGGTTATAATTAAGGAATCGGAGGATGGACTTATTTCTTCTTCTCTTCTTCCTTCTTCTCGTCCTTGCTGTACTGCTCCACGGTAGGTGCCGAGTCTTTGTACTTGAAGCGGCGAATCTTCTGCGTAGCGGTCTTCTCGAAAGGCTCTTTCATTACCTCTACGGAGCTTACCTGCGATGATTTGTTGACGCTCTTGTTCACGTCGCCGAGGAGTTTTGCTTTCCAGGAGTCGAGCTTCTCGTAGAACTTGTCTTCAAACTCGCTGTCCCAGTCGATGTAGTTTTCCATCGGCTGTACGAGAGCTACGAGGCGTCCGTCGCGCTCTACGACGATGGATTCGCTCACGCCCTCCACGTTGTTGATGACGTTCTCAATCTCTTCGGGATAGATGTTCTCGCCCGAGGGACCGAGTATCATGTTGCTGTTGCGGCCCTTGATGTAGAAACGTCCCTTCTCGTCCTGTACGGCAATGTCGCTGGTTCGGAACCAGCCGTCTTCGGTGAACACACTCTTCGTGCGTACGGGATCCTTATAGTAGCCGAGCATCACGTTGGGACCCTTGGCAATGACTTCGCCTTCGCCTGTCTGTGGGTCTACGTTGTGGAGCTTCAGTTGGACGTTATATACGGGGTAGCCGAACGAGCCTACTGCACGCCAGCGGTTCATCGAGTAACCCAGCAGCGGAGAGGTCTCGGTGAGTCCGTAGCCGATGGCATAGGGGAAGCCTGCCTTGAGGAGGAAGCGCTCCACTTCGGGGTCGAGCTTGGCACCGCCGATACCGTAGAACGACATGTGTCCGCCGAAAGTTTTCTTTATCTTCATGCCGATGATCTTGCACATCAGGCCGTTCATGTGCTCGTTCATCCAGGTGAGCGTGCGGCTCTTCTTTATGGTGGGCAGTACACTGCCTTTATATACCTTCTCGATAATCATCGGTACGGTAAGCATGGTGGTGGGCTTCACTATCTTGAGCGCCTTCATCAGCAATGATGCCACGGGGGGCTTGGGCAGGTAGTATACGGTAGCTCCGCAATACATGGGGTAGAGCATGCTCAGCGTCATCTCCAGAGTGTGGGCCATAGGCAGTACGCTGAGCCAACGGTCCTTCTCGGTGCGCTTGCATGAGTGGTAGCAGGTGATGACGTTCGATGCCAAGTTGCGGTGGCTCAGCACTACGCCCTTGGCGCTGCCGGTGGTTCCCGAGGTGTAGATGATGGTAGCAATATCTTCGGGTGTGGGCACGCTGGCGCGTCCGTCGCATGTAAACTTCTCGTCGTCAGACTTGAGTATCTCGAAGGTGTCGAGGTCAAAGATGAGGGTCATCTTGTCCTTTACCTCCTGGCTCACTTTGCCGATGAGGCGCTGCGATACGAACATCACCTTGCTCTCCGAGTGGTTGATGATGTTGGTCACCTCATTCTCCGAGCTGTCGGGGAGGATGGGTATGGCGATACGGCCGAAGGGCACTACACTGAAGAAGGCTACCGACCAGTTGGGCATGCTCTGCGACAGGATGGCTACCTTGTCGCCGGCACCGATGCCGTATTGGGTGAGCTTTTTCGAGAGGCTGTCACACTTGTCCTTGAATGACTTGTAGGTGTAACCGCCTTTCTTGGTGTCGTACCATTGGGTGTATTGGTTCTTGGCGTATGCCGTAGTAGCGTATTCGTACAGTTTGGCAATCGTGTCAACGTAATTTTCTCGCATACGCTGCATGCGCTTGTAGAGTTGGATCATATTCTTTTGTCGTTTTTGGGCCTCCCCCTGCCCCTCCCAAGGAGGGGTGACTCGTAGGAATGGCGCTAATGATATAATTAATGGATCTTGCTACTCCCTCTCCTTGGGGGAGGGTTGGGGAGAGGCTCTTAATGAGTTACATACATCTCCTTATGCTTTCCCGTAAGGTGCATCTCCTCGTACATCTCCTGGATGCGCTTCATGTCGGCACGGGCATCATCGGTGAGCTCCACCTTCTTGCCCCAACCCACATGCTTGGTACCCCAGTCGAAGTAGCCGAGATATACCGAACAGCCCACCTCGCGAGCGATGGTGTGGAAACCGGTTTTCCAACGCTTGATGGGCTTGCGCGTACCCTCGGGGGATATGGCCAGATGGCATACCTTGGCCTCCTTCATCTGATGGATGGTGCTGAGCACCATCGACACGGCATTCTTGCGGTCTACGGGCAGCCCGCCCAGCTTACGCAGCAGCCCTCCCAACGGCCAGAAGAAGAATTCCTTCTTGATCATTACTTTGGCGTTGCCGCCTATCGACTCATAAAAGAGGTATGAGATGACGAAATCCCATCCCGAGGTGTGCGGCACACCAAGGATGATGCACTTGTCTTCGGGTACGATGGCATCATTGTCTACCGTCCATCCCATGCGCTTGAGCAGCCAGCCGCAGAATTTTCTCCACATAGTGTTCAGTTTTTTGTATTTGTTAAGGTCTTAACATTGGGTCAGGTTGTATGCTTTCACTCTCTTATCCCTTCAGCCACGAATGCTTGGCAACGCTGTATATGGGCACGAAGGGTATGATGAGTGGAGTCTTCTTGATGTAGGCTTGGAATGCAGGGTCGCTGCCGTAGGTCTCGGTCTGTCGCAGCTCAAGTCGGCGTGCACCGCTGAACATCACGTATACGATACCTATATATCCGAGCGCAGCGATTACCCACTGGCCTACCGTGCAGCACGAGCCGAAGCAGATGATGAAACTGCCCGTCCACATCAGCACCTCGCCGAAGTAGTTGGGGCAGCGAACGATGCGGTATAGCCCCGTGTCTACATATCTGCGGGCATTCACCTTCTTGGCGGCACTCTTCTGTGCATCGGCCACCATCTCTATCACCACACCTATGGCTGCCGTGATGGCCCCTGCCCACATCCATCCCTCGCTCACGGGGAGTCCCTTGCCGAGGTTGAGCAGATGGAACGTCACTGGGCTCACCTGTCCCACATAGAGTAGTGCACAGGCAATCCATATCATCATCATCACGAACACGGGCTTTTTCTGCGTGTTGTCTGGCTGGTAGAGTATCTTCTTGTACGATGCTGACCGCTTCTCCCTCAGTAGCAGAAACATCGACAGGCGCAAACCATAGACGAACAGTACGCCACACAGGATGGCGGCGGGCAGTGTGAGACTATCCCAAAAGATGACAGCCGCGGCCACGCTCAGTGCCGATATGGCAAGTCCATAACCTACACTAAAGAAATAGATGAAGTAAATCCATCCCACTGCCGATACGGCAAACGATATAGCTAACAATATCCAAAGGTAACTCATGATTGTACTTTTCCTACTATAACAATAATCGGCACAAAAATACTGAAAAACGCTGGAATAATCAATCAAAATAGGGATAAAGTATAAATTTATCCACGACATATTTTATATCCCAAGGTTTGGGATATACGTACCAAGCCTTGGGATGTACATACCAAAGCTTGGGATATACATACCAAGCCTTGGGATATAAAAAAATACTCCGTGTAGTAAAAAAATATTCTGTGTGATAATAAATAAGGAGAGGGGCGATATCGCTCCTCTCCTTGGTGCAATGTTAAAATATATGTCTACCGTATTATTTGACCCATACTTTCACAGCCTCTACAGTGCCGTCGGCACGTACCGTGCGCTTGATGGTTACACCCGCTTCGGGTTGGGCAACCTGTACACCCATAAGGTTGTAGTAGCTTACCGATACTACAGTTGCAGTTGCATTATCGATTCCCTCGCCAGGTTTATCCTCTTCGGGAGCGAACGGTATGAGGTTCCATCCGAAGTTGAAGGCGCCTCCATTGGCACGTCCGGCTGTTGCGCCACCAGGCATCATTACATTGATCCATCCCTTGGCGAAGTCGCCAGTTCCACCTGTGAGGCAATAGCGGGTACCGTTGAAGTAGATGCGGAACGTACGCCACAGTACGCTGGCTGGGTCGAGTACGAAGTGTACGCTACCTGTACGGGCTTGGATGTTTTCGGCTATGTGGTAGAAGCCGAGGCTCTGGCTCATGCCACATTCGGTCTCCTGCTCGATGGTCCAGAGGTTGCCATCGTTCTTATAGGTGCCGATGGCATAAGCGCCACAAGTGTCGGCATAGGCGAAGTGCCATACTTGAGCATTTTGCTGGGTCATGGTTTCGTCGATGAGTTCGCTGATGTATACGCTTTGTTTGTCGGCATCGCTGTTCGGAGCCGTCACGTATTTGCCGTTGGTGGCATCTTGTATGTAGTAGAGGCCGTCGGGCAACATTTGCCAGTCTGTGTAATCAACCAGTGTGTCATTGGGCAACACGTCAGAAGCCAAACAGATGGCATAACCTGCCGAAGCATAGAGAGCCTCGATGTAGTTGTCGATGGTAATTATCATCTGGTCTACCTCGGGCTGAGAGGCAAGCTGCACGGCAAGCATCTTCTCGGCTACACCTACGATAGAGTCGAGGGCGGCGTATGCAGTGCTGTCGAGCATGGCAAAGCCTTCACCCACCTTTTCTTTGTTGTCTGTCAAAGTCGTTTTACCCTTTTCGATAGCTGCGGGCAGGGTGCTCCAATCCTCGGCAGGTGTGTAGGGGTTGAAGAACAGCAGGCCGCTGGCCTCGGCATCGGCCTTGGTGTAGAATGTTTCGGCGTCTTTCTGTCCCAATGCGTAGAGGGTGTCAATCTTGGATAGGGCATTGCCGTTGCTGTTGTGGCGGGTGTCGCCAACAGCAAGAGCCACCTTGTCTCCGGCTTTCATGTTGACGTAGAACATCTGCTGGGCTGGGTCAGTGTCGTAGTTGTATGAAACGTAATCGCCGATCTGATTGGCTGTAGTGGCACCATTCTGCACGAAATAGGCATAGCATCGTAAGTCACCACGGCTCTTGTTGACGCGGTTGGCATCTTGCGAAGATACTGATGACTTAATGATGTAGATGGCATCCTCGGGAGCCGTGAAGATGGCAGCGATGGGACTTGCTGTGGCCGGATGGAACACACCGTCGACACGCACGAACAGCCACGCATCGGTCTGATACCAGGCAAGGTTGCCGTCGGCGTTGGTCGCCGCATTGTCGCATGTGGCATTGCTGAGATCCCACTCTTCGATTGTGTTGCTGGCTACTACGTATTTGCCGAATCTCCAGAGACCGGCATCGCCGCGGAAGGCGAATTCGTGTTCGTTGGCCTCCTCGGCGATATCAGCCGAATAGGGGAACATGCGGTCGTTGAGGGGCATGGAGAAGTCGATGGTTATCATCGATGCCCAGAAGCTGGTGATGGTGGCGTATGCCTCTTCTATGTAGAGTTGCAGCTCACTGGGAGCCAATTCTCCTTCTTGATACATGGTCAGGTAACTGTCCATCTCTGCTTGCAGGGCGCTTATCTTGTCCATCCATGCTTGTGTGAAGCATCCGTATTGGGTACCTACCTCACAGGTGGTCGTGATGATGTTCAAGGAGTCGATGCACAAGAAGATTTCTATTCCTACTATAACTGCTGCCGATGCATTCTCCAAGTCGGTGATCTGGCTGTTTACTGCAGCGGTGTCGCTATTGGCCTCGTTATACATTGTATTGGCTGCGTCTAATGCTCCTTGTAGCTGTTCCAATTCATTGATGATATCTTCGGCATCGTCAGATGATGCATATTTGTCGAACACCTCAGTGGATGTGCCGATCTGTGCCAGGAGGTTCTCATAGGCAGCGATAGACGCATCTGCTGCATCCATAGCTTCTTCCAGAGCCTCTTTTGCTGCTGTGGCAGCATCGATGGTGCCACCATTGGTGATGATGTCCTTGGCCGCCGTAATGGCATTGCTCAATGTGGTATATACACTAACCTGCATCTTGATAGTGTCAGAATAGGCTTCGCTGGCAGTAATGCTCTCTTGCAACGAAATCATCGCAATGGCTTGTGCTACATCAACATTGCCTTCTGCATAGTAGTGGAGCCGGGCGTTGTCCCATGCAATCCAGTTGGCAGTGGTGGACTCTGTCTTGAAACCTACGGTCAAAGTTCCGTCAGCAACTGTTGCCAAAGTATAGAAACGCTCGGGAGTGCCATTGCCGGTGGCTATTGAGGTCTTGGCGTCATTGGCATAAAGATATACACCCTCTACTGGCTGGGTGTCGTCGCCCTGCTGGCAAGCTATACAAGCGGCAGAGAAAAGGTAAGCACCATTGGGCAGATCGGTCAAGGACTGCTCTATGGAAATGTCTGCCAGATTTGCCATGCTTTCTGCTGTCGAAGCGGTCCACTGCTCGATGAAGTTGCCACCGAACATGGGCGAATAGTTGTTGCCTTTGTTGCTTATCTTGAAACCATTGTTTGTCCAAGATGCGAGTGCATCCATTCCTGGGTCTGTCAAAAGAGATGTGACATCTTCTCCTAACTGTGCATAACCGAAAAACGGCATCAATGCACAACACGCCATCATTACTGCTTTTTTGTAAATCTTCTTCATGATACGAATCGTTTATAGATTAGAAATGTTAAAAATAGAAAACTGCCTTCAAAGGTAGGGAAATATGTTCGAATGTCAAATTTTTAGGAGAAAAAGATTTAAAATCTCGAAAAAATGGGGCTTTTTCGTGAACTTCTGTAAAGATCGGTTCTACCTGCCTGATGATAAAATACAAAGCCGCTATTGTAGGATTCGGAACAAACCGTTACCTTTGCTCTACTGTTTCTTTGACGGTATACCTATTTATATATAAACTATGATTATCCCCTTTCGCCCTATAACGGCAAGTGATGCCGATGTGCTGCGTTCTTTCACGATGGAGAGCAAGTGCATGAACTGTGACATGAATGTGGCCAATCTCTGCAGCTGGCAGTTTCTGTACCATACGGAGTATGCCGTGGTAGACGGATTCCTGCTCCTGCGCTTTCTGCTCGACGGACAGATGACCTATATGAAACCCATCGGAAAGGGCGACCTGCGGCACGTGCTGCAGCTGCTCATTGCCGATGCCCGCAGCTTGGGCGATACGCTCAAGATGGCTTGCGTGTGCCCTTGTGCCCAAGAGGTGATGGAGGAGGCCATGCCCGGTGCCTTCACCTTCGCTACCAACCGTGACTCGGCCGACTACCTTTATCTGCGTGAGAAGTTAGTGACGCTCAGTGGCAAGAAGTTGCAGCCCAAGCGCAACCATATCAACAAGTTCAAGCGTCTGTACCCCAACTACGAGTACCGCCCGATGACATCGGAGATGGTGCCCGACTGCTTGCGCCTGGCCGAGGAGTGGTGCCTCACCAATGACTGCCGCGAGCAGCGTGCCGCCATGGCCGAACAGCGCATGATGGCTTATGCGCTGAGCCACATGGAGGAATTGCATATCCTCGGTGGGGCGCTCTTTGTGGAGGAGCGCATGGTGGCCTTCACCTTCGGAGCGCGTATCAACAAGGATGCCTTCGATGTCTGTGTGGAGAAGGCCGATACTCATTATGAGGGGGCTTATGCTGTCATCAATAATGAGTTCGCCAGTCATCTGCCCGAGGATATCACCTACATCAACCGCGAAGAGGACCTCGGGTTGGAGGGCCTGCGCAAGGCCAAGCTCTCTTACCACCCCGACCTGTTGCTCGACAAGATGACCGCCACGCTCACTGCACAGCCCGTGGAGACCGATGAGGAGCGTCGGGTGCGCTTCGAGACTCGCCGTCTGTGGGAGTGCTCCTTTGCCGACCCGCGTGCCTTCATTGACCTCTACTTCCGCGAGAAGTACCGCACCGAGCGCAACGAGGTTGTCGAGCGCGATGGGCGTGTGGTGTCGGCTTTGCAGAAACTTCCCTATCCGGTGACCTATGGCGGGCGCTTGCTGTCTGCCTCGTACATCTCGGGTGCCTGTACCGATGAGGCTTACCGTCGTCGTGGGCTCATGGGCGAGCTGCTCGCTCAAGCCCACCGCGCCATGCGTGGAGAGAATGCCGCATTCAGTTTTCTCATCCCCGCCACCCCCGAACTCTTCAGCTATTACGCCAAGGCGGGCTACACACCCTGCTTCCGCTTCGGGTGGCAGATGGTGGCGGTTGACGGCATGATGCCCGTTGACGGTTCGCTCATGGTCGATATGGTGGATCAGCCCGGCGACTGCCTTGCCTACCTCCGTGCCAAGATGCAGGAGCGTCCCCTGTGTGTGCAGCATCCGATAAGCGACCTCCGCGCTGTGGCCGATGATATGCGCCTTGCCGGCGACATGATGTGGGCAGCCCGCCGAGGCTCTAACCTCGTGGCTCTGGCTATATGCCGCAATGAGACCGACGGCACACTGCTGCGTGAGTGCGTGTATGACGATGAAGCTGCCCGCAACACGCTCATCGCCCATATTGCCGCCCATTATGGGCGCACGGCTGTGGATGTGCTCGATGTGTCGGGGCAGAGCGGGGACTACTTCGGCATGGCGCGCATCATCGATGCCTCGGTTATGCTTGCCGCTTATGTAGCCCTGCATCCCGCACTGTCGCTCACGTTGAGCGTCACCGATCCGCTGCTCGCCGAGAACAATGGCTGCTATCGTTTGGAGAATGGCCAATGCGAACGTCTGGCAGCTGTGGAGCCTGATGCTGAGGCCTACACCATCGCCCAGCTCACCCATCGTCTGCTCACTGAAGAGAATCCGCTGATGAGTCTGATGATGAATGATTGAGATGCTGTAGCTGGCTTCCTTCTCTTACTCCTCCTTGGCGTATTGGATGGCTCTGTTGATATAATGCAGGAAGGGTTGTGTCTGGCGATACAGCTCTGCGGCGCGACGGGCCAGGTCGGGTGCACATATAAAGTCGGTGGAGGGGGTGTGGAGCAGGCAGTAGGCTTTCAGGCGTAGATATTCGGTGTACAGAGTCTCGTGCTCGAAACCTCTGGGGTTGCGTTTCAAGGCTCCTTCATAATCAAGCGTGAAGGTTGGGGCTACGGAACGTACGATGGCATCGAAGTCGCCCTCGCCACCAACAATGTCTTCGCGGATAATCTGCAGTGCGCGGGCGTCGCAGCAGTAGTCGCCCGTGGCAAGCATGTGCCCGTAGGGATACCCCTCGCCGCCAGTGCCTATGTGGAAGTAATAGCCCGAGTAGCCCGATTTCTTTCCGCCGGGACAGATGAAGGCTCCCATGTGTGTCTTGTAGGGACTCTTGTCGGCACTGAAGCGCACATCGCGGTAGATGCGGTAGGTGCAGTCCTTGGCGGTAAGGCCGGTGATGGAGTCGTCGAATCGGGAAATTTCACTGATGAGCTCGTCTACAAAGGCGTTGAAGCGTGTCTGCAGTGCGGTATAGCGGGGCTTGTTGGCGACAAACCACTCGCGATTGTTGTTTTGCTGCAATTCCTGCAGGAAGGTGATAATCTCTTTCATGATGCTGTGTTGTTATTGTCGTTGTCGTTTTATCCCATCACTTCTTGTAGTACCTCAAGTGACTTGATGGCAGGGAAGGCCGGAATGTGTAGGGCGTAGTAGCGGGCAAGGTGATTGATGAGGCGGGCGCGATCGTGGCGGCTCATTGTGATAGTGTCCATCGTGGCGTAGCTGGCATCGCTGAGACGGCACAGCAGGGTAGCATCGGTGCTGCATAGCAGCTCGTCGGAGGGTATGCCCGTCATAGTGAAGCGGCCGCGTGTGAGGTCGAAGCTGCAGCCCTCGACATAGTCCTCGGTGTTGGGTGCAATGCCTAAGAAGCGAGCCAGTTTAAGCAGGAATACGAGGTGGAAGTTGGCATATCCGTCGGGAGCCACGTCGAGCCACTGTACCGAATGCTCTACATATATATATAGGTGGGTGTTCTCTGCCTCGCCGGTCAAGGCGTGGGCCATGAACTCGGCGAGCAGCATGGCAATGCTGCGTTTGATGGGGTGGTAGGGGATGTCTTGTTGTGTGAAGAGGAGACGAGCCTCTTTCATTCGGTGGAGCGTGGCGGTGGGCTTGGCGTCCCACTGGAAGGAGAGGAACGACAGAGGCTGGAACAGGCGTGTGCTGGTGCCCGAACGCTTGCTGCGCGAGCCGTTGACCATAAAGGCCACGTGCCCGCGCGAGGCGGTGAACAGGTGGGCAATGAACGACTTGTCATCGTACTTTACCGTGCGCAAAACGAGGCCTTTGTCGTCAATATACATAAGAACACTCCGTTAAAGATACCGCAAAGCTACAAAAAAAGAGGCATTGAACAAAAAAAAAGTGCAAATCGTTTGTAGATTCAAAAAAAGTGGCTACCTTTGCAACCGCTTTCGAGCAACAAGCCCCGTTGACGCGGGGACAACACGCAAGGATGGCGCTATCGTCTATCGGCTAGGACGAGAGATTTTCATTCTCTAAAGCGGGGTTCGACTCCCCGTAGCGCTACAAAAGTTAAATTAAAAATTGAAGATTAGAAATGGCAAACCACAAATCATCGCTGAAGAGAATCAGACAGACTGAAACCAGAAGATTGCGCAACAGATATTATGCTAAGACTATGCGTAACGCAGTTCGTAAGCTCCGCGCAACCACTGATAAGGCTGAAGCTCAGGCTATGTATCCCGCTGTTCAGAAGATGTTGGACAAGCTCGCTAAGACTAACAACATCCACAAGAACAAGGCTGCAAACTTGAAGTCAAAGCTCTGCGCACACATCGCAAAACTCTAAGAGACACCTTATCACAACAATAGTATAGGGTCGGAAGCCATCTTCCGACCCTTTGTTGTAGTCAAGTTCACCTCATCATCCTATACAATTATGATCGAATACCTCAAAGGAGACCTTACCGAGCTTACTCCCACCACCGCCACCATCGAATGCCATGGTGTGGGATACCTTGCCAACATATCGCTCAATACCTATACGGCGATACAGAACCGTCCTCAGGTGAAGCTCTACGTACACGAAGCCATCCGCGAAGATGCCTATGTGCTTTACGGGTTTGCCGACAAGCGCGAGCGCGAACTCTTCCTGTTGCTCATATCGGTTTCGGGTATCGGAGGCAATACGGCACGCACCATCCTGTCGGCCCTCAATCCCAATGAGCTGTGCGAGGTTATCGCCTCGGGCAATGACAAGTTGTTGAAGATGGTGAAGGGCATAGGTGGAAAGACTGCCCAGCGCATCATCGTGGAGCTTAAGGACAAGATTGCTGCCGTGGGAGGCGATATGCCGGGCGATACGGCTGCTGGCAGCATGCTCTTTGCCGACACGCACAGTGAGGTGCTTGACAGTGCAGTGGCGGCACTCACCATGTTGGGCTACACTGCCGCGGCTTCGCAGAAGGTGGTCAAGGCGATTGTGAAGGAGCAGCCATCGGTGACGGTGGAGGCTGCCATCAAGGAGGCGCTGAGACGGTTGTAGCTTTTGCCCGGCGTTTGTCTTGTCAAAGGCTCCAGGAGTCTTCCTGCATCAGCTCATCTAACTTGTCCTTTATCTCCATCAGCTCGGTACGCACATCCTTGAGGCGTTGCACGATGTCCTGATGGTCCACCACCTGGCGCTTGCTCGTCTTGAGCCTGTTGCGGGCGGCCTTGACCGTCAGCCCCTGTTCTTTGACAAGGTGGTGGATGAGGCGGATGAGCTCGATGTCTTCTTTTGTGTACTGGCGTGCACCGCCAGCTGTCTTCTTGGGATGGAGGCTCGGTATCTCCTTCTCCCAGAAACGGAGGGTAGACTCGGCAACGCCGATTTCGGCGGCTACCTCACGGATGCTATAATATAGTTTCAGATCTTTTCCCATAGGTTAATCCATCACCTTGCCGTGGTTGTTGGCCATGCGTATCATTTCGTCATACTGGTCGGCGTCGAGGTCCATGAAGTAGTAGTTGGCCGGATTTACCGGGCGGCCACGCTGCAGTACCTCGTAGTGTACGTGAGGACCCGAAGAGCGTCCTGTGTTGCCGGAGAGGGCGATGGTTTCGCCGCGTACCACCTTTTGTCCGCGTTTTACGTTGAAGCTCTTCAGGTGTGCATAGCGTGTCTCGTATCCGTATCCGTGATCTATGGTGACTATGTATCCGTATCCGCGTTCCCAGCGGGCGTTCTTGACCACTCCGTCGGCTGTAGCATACACGGGGGTGCCTATGTCGCAAGAGAAGTCCATGCCGTCGTGGAAGATGCGCGTCTGATAGATGGGGTGTATGCGGTAGCCGAATCCCGAGGCGGTGCGCTTGAGGTCCTTGTTTGATACGGGCTGTATGGCTGGCAGGTGACGCAACATGTCCTCGTGATTCTTGTAGAAATCCACAATCTCGTCGAACGACTTCGACTGTATGTAGAGCTTTCTCGCCAGCATATCTGTCTTCTGCGTGGTAGCCATCACCAGTGCCGCATTGTCAAGATCCTCCAACTCCTCGTAGCGGTTGGTGCCGGTGTAGGTGGCATTGCGCACGTCTTCCGATACAGGGTCGGCCATAAACATCACACGGTAAAGGTTGTCGTCGCGTTGGCGGATGTCTTCCATCACCTCCATGGCCTCGTCCAAGCGTTGCGACAGTACTTCGTACTGGGTCTGCAGGCGGGCGTTCTCTTCGCGCAGGTCTTCGGCATCTTCAGGAGTTCCTAAAATGAGCAGTGCCATGAAATAGCCCCCTACGCCCAACAGTGCCCAGAAGAAGATGTTGCGCAAGTAGGTCAACAGCCGACTGCGCATATTGGGATATACGCGGTCATACATCTTGGTTTTCTCGTTATATTTATAATATACGTTACGCATGGGCGGGTTTAGCCTGTCGATTGCACTTTTATGGCAATCAAACTGAAAATTTTACGCAATATTTAGGGCAAAAGTACGAAAAGGTGCGTATCTTTGCAAACTATTTCGTAGAATATTAAAAATAATTAGATATTAAACAGCTATGTTGACAGCAAAGGAAATCAGAGAATCATTCAAATCCTTTTTCGAGACCAAGGGGCACCAGATTGTCCCCTCGGCTCCGATGGTGGTCAAGGACGACCCCACACTGATGTTTACCAACGCCGGTATGAACCAGTTCAAGGACATCATCTTGGGCAATGCCGCAGCCAAGTATAAGCGTGTGGCCGACTCGCAGAAGTGTCTCCGTGTGAGCGGTAAGCACAACGACCTCGAGGAGGTTGGCCACGATACCTATCACCATACCATGTTCGAGATGTTGGGCAACTGGTCGTTTGGCGACTACTTCAAGCAGGAGGCCATCGACTGGGCATGGGAGTATCTCGTGGATGTGCTCAAACTCGACCCCAAGAACCTCTATGCCACCGTCTTCGAGGGCAGCAAGGAGGAGGGCTTGGGTCGCGACGATGAGGCAGCAGCCATCTGGGAGCGCCATCTGCCCAAGGATCACATCATCAACGGCAACAAGAAGGACAACTTCTGGGAGATGGGCGATACGGGTCCCTGCGGCCCCTGTTCGGAGATCCATGTTGACCTCCGCTCTGAAGAGGAGAAGGCCGCTGTTCCCGGTGTGCAGCTGGTGAACCACGACCACCCTCAGGTGATCGAGATATGGAACCTCGTTTTCATGCAATATAACCGCAAGGCCGACGGCAGTCTCGAAGGCCTCCCCGCCAAGGTTATCGATACCGGTATGGGATTTGAGCGTCTCTGCATGGCCTTGCAGGGCAAGACATCGAACTACGACACCGACGTGTTCCAACCCATCATCAAGGTGATAGCAGCCATGTCGGGCAAGGTGTATGGCGACGATGCCAAGAACGATGTGGCCATGCGCGTCATTGCCGACCACATCCGCACCATCGCCTTCTCCATCACTGACGGACAGTTGCCTTCGAATGCCAAGGCAGGCTACGTTATCCGCCGCATCCTGCGCCGTGCCGTACGTTATGCCTACACCTTCCTCGGGCAGAAGCAGGCCTTCATGTACCGCCTGCTCCCCGTACTCATCGAGAGCATGGGCGATGCATACCCCGAGCTGAAGACACAGCAGACACTCATCGAGAAGGTTATCAAGGAGGAGGAGGAATCATTCCTCCGCACGCTCGAGACGGGTATCCGCCTGCTCGACAAGGTGATTGCCGATGCCCGCACTGCCGGCAAGAAGGAGATCAGCGGTGTCGATGCCTTCACGCTGTACGATACCTACGGATTCCCGCTCGACCTCACCGAGCTTATCCTCCGCGAGAACGACATGACCGTCAACCTCGCCGAGTTTACCGCCGAGATGGACAAGCAGAAGGCGCGCGCCCGCAACGCTGCCGCCGTGGACCTGGGCGACTGGGTGGTACTGGCCGAGGGCGAGAGCGAGTTTGTAGGCTACGACTACACCGAACACGATGCCCGCATCTTGCGCTACCGTAAGGTGACGCAGAAGAAGCAGGAGCTCTATCAGATTGTGCTCGACAAGACTCCCTTCTACGCCGAGAGCGGTGGTCAGGTGGGCGATACCGGTGCCATCGTGAGCGAGTACGAAACCATCGACATCATCGATACCAAGAAGGAGAACGGGCTCTCTGTGCACATCGCTGCCAAGCTGCCCCAGCATCCCGAGGCCGAGTTCATGGCTTGCGTAGATACCGAAAAGCGTGCCGCCTGTGCCGCCAACCACTCGTGTACACACCTCATCGACGAGGCGCTGCGCGAAGTACTGGGTACCCACGTGGAGCAGAAGGGTTCGTTGGTTACCCCCGACTCCTTGCGCTTCGACTTCTCACACTTCCAGAAGGTTACCGACGAGGAGTTGCGCCGGGTAGAGCACCTCGTGAACGCCAAGATACGCGCCAACGTCGAGCTCACCGAGTACCGCAACCTCCCCATCGAGAAGGCTCGCGAGCTGGGTGCCATCGCCCTCTTCGGCGAGAAGTACGGCGACCTCGTGCGAGTGGTGCAGTTTGGCAACTCCATCGAGTTCTGTGGCGGTACCCACGTGAGTGCTACCGGCAAGATTGGTATGGTCAAGATTTTCAGCGAGAGCAGCATTGCTGCCGGCGTACGCCGTATAGAAGCCGTTACAGGTGCCAAGGTAGAGGAGATGCTCGACCACATGCAGGACTCGCTTGCCGAGATACGACAGCTCTTCCATGGTGCACCCGACATCAAGGCTACCCTCGTCAAGTTCATCGGCGAGCACGATGACTTGAAGAAGAAGATCGAGGAGTTCATGAAGGAGAAGGCCGCTACGCTCAAGGCACACCTCTCCGAGAAGATGGAGTGCGTGAACGGCATCAACGTCATCAGCGGTGTAGCCCCCATGTTCCCTGCCGAGGTGGTGAAGAACATCGTGTTCCAACTCCGTGGCGAGACTCCCGAGAACCTTCTCGTGGTGGTGGGCAGCATCGATGCAGGCCGTCCCATGCTCACCGTGTCGGTAAGCGAGGATCTCACCGCCAAGGGCATCAATGCCGGACAGCTCGTGCGCGAGGCTGCCAAGCTCATCCAGGGTGGTGGCGGCGGACAGGCACACTTCGCTACCGCGGGTGGTAAGAACCCCGAAGGCATCATCAATGCCGTGAACAAGGTGGTGGAAATGGCTACCGCATAGCGTTTAGCGAAACTGGAAAGCTATAAGGAGAGGAGCGAGTCATCGCTCCTCTCTTATTATATATATTTTACAAAAGTATAGAAAAAGCATCTCCAGGCAGTAGTTCCCTCCCATGTCGCATGTCAAGTTTCGGACACCTTGCGACTATCATCATTCGCCGGAATAAACTTTTTATCGGACACCAATAAAAACAAATAAGTGGAGAATGGGAAAAAGAAGTTTCATGACATGCCCCGTAATCTCTCGCATAAGACACAGACGAAAGCAGGGAACCACGCGAGTTCCCTGCTTCCCGTTTTTATTCGAATATATGTGATTACTCCTCCGTGAACAGGTTGAGCTGCTCGCTTGCTGTCTCCTCGGGGATGTCTGTTTCCTCAACGGTTGCCTCCGGCTCTTCGGGCTGCTCGGTGGCTTCGGGCTCGGGACGGCGAGTGGGCTCCAGTTCCTCGATGGCGGCGACCTCGAAGTTGGTGACGCGCTTGCCTATGGCCTTGAATCCCTTGATGAGGGCAAACTCCTCGGCGTCGATGACGAGCGGTTCGCGGAAGCTGTCGCCACCACCGAAGTTGACTTGGATGAGCGGATACGTCTCGCAGGTGAGCAGGGCGAGGCTGCTGTCCTTGTGCTCGTCGACGAAGGTGTTCTTCTTAGCCGTGGCCTCCATCGTGAAGCGCTTGATGTAGTAGAAGCCCTTCTGCGAGGCGTTCTTTACGATGGCTGTCCATACCTTATCGGGGTTGTACTTCTCGATGCAGAGGATGTCGGGCTCGTAGTGGTTGTTGGCATCGAAGTCGGTGAGGTAGAACTCGCCGCTCTTGAGTACCACGAGGATGCGGTCGTCGCTGTGGAACTCGCCCAGGTATTCGCCGTGTCCGTCGAAGTCGAGGCGCAGGATGTCGCGGTCGAACCATACCTTGCGGCCACCGAGCGTGGAGGCTCCGTGTGACTTGAGCCCGATGCGCTGCACCTCGAGGCGGGTGAGCAGGTTGCCCATCGAGGCGCGCCCCTTGATGCCAATCTCGCTGAAGTCCTTCTCGATGACGGTCTTGCGCAGGTTGGGTACGGGCTTGAGCTGTACCTTGATGACCTCGGCCTCGCCATTGGGGTTGGCGGTGAAGTAGGCGATGCGTGAGCCGGGCTTGCCTTGGGTGAGGTTGTACTCGCGGTCGCGGTTGGTGCCGGTGACGGCAAAGCGCTTGATGTAGTGGGGACCGCCACGTCCATCGCGGTACACTACGTTATATATGGTGCGCTTGTCGTTCTTCTTGTAGATGTCCACGTGCAGTACGCCTGGCCCGACGAACATCTTCTCGGCCACGCGCACGATCTTGTAGCGTCCGTCCTTGTAGAAGAGGATGACATCGTCGATGGACGAGCAGTTGGAGACGAACTCGTCCTTCTTGAGCGAGGTGCCGATGAAGCCCTCTTCGCGGTTGATGTAGAGCTTCTCGTTGGCCTCGATGACCTTGGCTGCCTCGATGTTCTCGAAGTTGCGCAGCTCGGTCTTGCGGGGGAAGGCGGCACCGTACTTGGTCTTGAGCATGGTGAACCAGCGGGTGGTAACGCCTACCATGTCGGAGAGTTCCTTGTCGATCTCCTCAATCTCGGCACGGATACGGGCAATGAGCTCGTCAGCCTTGTCCTTGTTGAACTTGAGGATACGGGCCATCTTGATTTCCATCAGCTTGAGGATGTCGTCCTTGGTGACCTCACGCACGAAGGTGGGGTAGTAGGGTGTCAGGCGCTCGTCGATGTGTTCGCAGGCGGCATCCATCGTGGGGGCTTGCTCGAACTTCTTGTCCTTATATATGCGCTCCTCGATGAAGATTCGCTCCAAGGAGGCGAAGTGCAGTTGCTCAAGGAGCTCGCCCTTGCGTATCTCTAATTCCTGACGGAGAAGGCTGAGCGTGTTGTCCACCGACTTGCGCAATACATGGCTCACGCCGAGGAAGTGGGGCTTGTTGTCGTCGATGACGCAGCAGTTGGGCGAGATGCTTATCTCGCAATCGGTGAAGGCATATAGTGCGTCGAGGGTCTTGTCCGATGACACGCCCGGAGCCAGATGTACGAGAATCTCTACCTCGGCAGCCGTGTTGTCATCGACCTTGCGTATCTTGATCTTGCCCTTCTCGGCGGCCTTGAGTATGGATTCGATGAGGGTCGACGTGGTCTTTCCGTAGGGTATCTCGGTGATGGCTAATGTCTTGTTGTCTAACTTGTTGATGCGGGCACGTACGCGCACTGCACCGCCACGCTCGCCATCGTTGTAGCGGGCCACGTCGATGAAGCCGCCTGTCTGGAAGTCGGGGTAGAGCACAAACTCCTCCCCCTTGAGGTAGCTGATGGCAGCATCGCACAGCTCATTGAAGTTGTGAGGAAGAATCTTTGATGACAGGCCTACGGCAATACCCTCGACACCCTGAGCCAATAGCAAAGGAAACTTCACCGGCAGGGTGATAGGCTCTTTGTTGCGGCCGTCATAGGAGAGCTTCCACTCCGTGGTCTTGGGGTTGAACACCACTTCGAGGGCAAACTTCGACAAGCGTGCCTCGATGTAACGTGGTGCGGCAGCCGAGTCGCCCGTAAGGATATTGCCCCAGTTTCCCTGACAGTCGATGAGCAGGTCCTTCTGTCCCAACTGCACGAGTGCATCGCCGATGGAGGCATCGCCGTGGGGGTGGAACTGCATCGTATGGCCCACGATGTTGGCTACTTTGTTGTAGCGTCCGTCATCGAGGCGCTTCATCGAGTGCAGGATGCGTCGTTGCACAGGTTTGAATCCGTCGTTGATATGGGGTACGGCACGCTCAAGGATAACGTAGGAGGCATAGTCGAGAAACCAGTTCTGGTACATTCCCGAGAGCTGGTACTTCACGGTGTCGTCATCTCCCTTGTCTTTCACGGGGTGGTAATTACCCTCGCTGTGTCCGGCTTCGACACCTTCGGTAAGTTCTTCGGCATTTTCCGCCTCGTCGGCCTTGTTGAAATCTTCTTCGCTCATGGAGTGTAAGGTATTGCTTTAATAAGGCAAATTTAGTGCAAACCAAACGAAATGCCAAATCTCAGCGAGCGAAAAAAAGGAAATGCATGATTTTTATGCTGAGCGGCTGCAATAAAGCTATAGGTTTAGATACGTCGAGAAGACTCTATTCGCGGATATACGCTTCGAGGCGAGCTATCTCTTTTTTACGGTTGATGAGCACTTCGCGGTATTTGTCCGCAAGAGCAGTGTCGATGAGTTGTATGGGGTTGCCTTGCTTGTCGGCCTTGACAGCCAACGACTTGGCCTGTTCGAGTTGGGCTATGGCTTCGTCTATGCTGTCGGTCATCTCGTAATAGAGCGCCATGTTGTAGGCGGCCATATAGCGTTGGTTGCGGCTCTTGCTGGTGGATAGTGAACGCCACTGTTCGGCAGCGGCATCCCAGTTGCCTTCACCTACGTACACCTTGGCTTCGCGCAAGGCATAGTTAAGGCGGTCGAAATAGAACACGCGCTCGCGCTCCTTCCATTTCGGGAAATAGGCCTCTATGGCTGTCTCTGCCAATAAATGAGGCACCAGGGGCATATATTCATGCACCTGCGCCGTGTCGTAGGCCCAAGAATCCACGATTTTCTTGTCAATGGTGGCTGTGCCTGATATGGTGTCTTTGTCGGGGGTGTAGATGCGCGAACAGAGGTAGGCATTCATGGGGCGGCCGATAGTGCGTGGTGCGCGATTGATGGTGACGCAGGCGTAATCGATGGAATAGAGCATATCCACTTCTAACCTTTCACAGAGGGCATTGACCTTTTCCTGTGTGAAGATGTGGGGAGCCACACTGTCGGGATGATACAGAAGCGAGTCGAGCACTACTACTCTGTCAAGCATGCCGGCATCGGCAAAGCTGAGGGCTATATGCTCCTTTACCGAGTCGGCATTGCAGGGATAGATGAGGGCATCCTCGTTGATGACAATGACGTTGTTTGCGCTGAAGTTGTTGACCACCCCCACACTGCCCGCTCCGTACTTGGGCATTATCTCGGGTGGTATCATCTGCTCCACGGAGAGGTAGAGTACCTCGGAGCAGGAGGTGAGGAGGAGGCAAGTTGAAAGATGGAAGATGAAAGATGAAAGTTTAGAAGCAACTCTCATCTTCTTATTCCTATCTTGTAAGCGACTTTCAACTTTCATCTTCTATCTTTCAACTCGTTTTATAAGTTCTTCCCGTGGCAGTTCTTGAACTTCTTGCCGCTACCGCACGGACAGGGGTCGTTACGTCCTACGGTATGCTCGGCACGTACGGGCTCGCGACGTTGGGTGCGGGTGTCGTGCTGTGCTGCCGCCTGCTGGTTGCGGTCGCCCAGCTCGGTGCGGTTCTCCTGATACTGCTGCTGGCGACGTTGTGCGCGAGTCTCGATAGGTGCTTCGCGCACTTGCTCGGGTTCGCGCATAGGAATCTGTCCGCGCATGAGGATAGAGAGTGTCTTGTCGTTGATCTTATTGACCATCGCGTCAAAGAGGTTTACCGACTCTAACTTATAGATCAGCAGCGGGTCTTTCTGTTCGTAGCTGGCGTTGCGCACAGAGTGCTTCAGCTCGTCGAGCTCGCGCAGGTTCTCCTTCCATGCATCGTCGATGACGTGGAGCATGATGGCCTTTTCGAAACTCTTGACTACCTCCTTGCACTCACTCTCGTAGGCGGCCTTGAGGTTGACGGGAATCTGATACAGGCGCTTGCCGTCGGTGATGGGGACGAGGATGTTTTCGTAGCGCATGCCTTCGTTCTCGTACACCTGCTTGATGACAGGGTTGGCAATCTGTGCCAAGCGATCCATCTTGCCTTTGAAGTTGGTCATAGCGGCATTGAAAGCCTGCTCGGCCAGCTCGGGTGTCTTCTTGTTGCGGAAGTCCTCCTCGGTGAAGGGGCATTCGAGTGCCATCACACGGAAGAGCTCCAGACGGATGCCTTCGTAGTCGTTGTTCTCGATGATGCTCTCGCAGCGATCCCAAATCATGTTAGCAAGGTCCATGCCGATGCGCTCGCCCATGAGGGCGTGGCGACGTTTGGTGTAGATGACCGTACGCTGCTTGTTCATCACGTCATCGTACTCGAGCAGATGCTTACGTGTACCGAAGTGGTTCTCCTCGACCTTCTTCTGCGCATTCTCGATGCTCTTGGATATCATCTTGTGCTCAAGCATCTCGCCCTCCTCGAAGCCGAGCTTGTCCATCACGCTGGAGATGCGGTCGGCAGCGAAGAGTCGCATGAGGTTATCTTCCAATGACACGAAGAATACAGACGAACCCGGGTCACCCTGACGGCCTGCACGTCCGCGCAACTGGCGGTCAACACGGCGGCTCTCATGACGTTCGGTACCGATGATGGCCAAACCACCGGCAGCTTTCACATCGTCAGAGAGCTTGATGTCGGTACCACGACCCGCCATATTGGTGGCGATAGTTACAGTACCCAGCATACGCTCTTCTACTTTGAGAAGTCCGGTAGCTTCACGAATCTCACGTTTCTCCTTCTGGGCTGCTTCTACCTCTATGCGTGTCTGGTAATTTATGGCAGCATTCCTCTCGCTGAAGCCTCGTCCGTCAGTAGCGACGTGAACCGTACCCATGGCACTCTGTCCTGCCTTGGCTACGATATCGGCCTCTTTCTGATGCAGCTTGGCGTTCAATACTTGGTGAGGTATCTTGCGCATGGTGAGCATGCGGCTCAAGAGTTCGCTGATCTCTACCGATGTGGTACCCACGAGTACGGGACGTCCCTCGGCCACCATTTTATCCACCTCTTCGATCACGGCATTGTACTTCTCGCGCTGGGTCTTGTAGATGCGGTCGTTCATGTCGTTACGGGCAATGGGGCGGTTGGTGGGGATTACCACCACGTCGAGTTTGTAGATGTCCCACAACTCGCCGGCCTCGGTTTCGGCCGTACCGGTCATACCCGACAGCTTGTGGTACATGCGGAAGTAGTTCTGCAGGGTGATGGTGGCGAAGGTCTGCGTGGCAGCCTCTACCTTCACACGCTCCTTGGCCTCGATGGCTTGGTGCAAGCCGTCGCTATAACGGCGACCCTCCATTATACGGCCTGTCTGCTCGTCTACAATCTTCACTTCACCCTGTTCGGTCACGATGTACTCAGTGTTCTTTTCGAACATGGTGTAGGCCTTGAGCAGCTGGTTGATGGTATGTACGCGTTCGCTCTTCACTGCATAGTTGGTGAAGAGTTCATCCTTTTTCATCAGCAGTTCGTCGCCCTCCAAACCACTGTTCTCGATGGCGGCCATCTCCGAAGCGATGTCGGGGAGCACGAAGAGTGTGGGGTCGGCAGCGTTGCCGGTGATGAGCTCGATACCCTTGTCGGTGAGGTCTACGCTGTTCATCTTCTCGTCGATGACAAAGTAGAGTGGCTCTACGGCTTCGGGCATGCGGCGGTTGTTCTGTTCCATGTAGATAGCCTCGGTCTTGAGCATACCGGTCTTGATACCCGGTTCGCTGAGGAACTTGATGAGAGGCTTGTTCTTGGGCAGTGCCTTATGGCTGCGGAAGAGGGCGAGGAAACCTGCTTCCACTTCTTCCTGTTTCTCTGAGGGGATAAGGCGCTTGGCCTCGGCAAGGAGCTGGGTGGCGAGACGCTTCTGTGCCTCTACGAGGCGCTCCACGAGAGGACGCAACTCCTCGAACAGTTGGTCACCCTTCTTGGGGACAGGGCCTGAGATGATGAGCGGGGTACGGGCATCGTCAATCAATACCGAGTCCACCTCGTCAACGATGGCGTAGTTGTGACGGCGCTGTACGAGGTCGGCAGGCGAAGAAGCCATGTTGTCGCGCAGGTAGTCGAAGCCAAACTCATTGTTCGTACCGAAGGTAATATCGGCGAGGTAAGCCTGACGGCGAGCCTCCGAGTTGGGCTGGTGCTTGTCGATACAGTCGACCGAAAGCCCGTGGAACATATAGAGCGGCCCCATCCATTCCGAGTCACGCTTGGCGAGGTAGTCATTCACAGTCACCACGTGTACACCGTTACCTGTCAATGCATTGAGGAATACGGGCAGTGTAGCCACGAGGGTCTTACCCTCACCTGTTGCCATCTCGGCAATCTTACCTTTGTGCAGTACCACACCACCGAAGAGCTGTACATCGTAGTGTATCATATTCCACACGGTGTCGTTGCCGCCAGCTTCCCAATGGTTGGTGTAGATAGCCTTGTCGTCCTCGATGCGCACGAAATCCTTTGTGGCAGCCAGCGTACGATCCATGTCGGTTGCCGTCACCACCACCTCCTCGTTTTCGGTGAAGCGGCGTGCGGTCTCCTTCACGATGGCGAATGTTTCGGGCAGAATCTCGTCGAGCACCACTTCGTACTTGTCCAGCACAGCAGTCTCTAATTTGTCTATCTCGTTGAAGAGCTGCTCGCGCTCCTCTATTTCGGTCTCTTCTACCTTCGCTTTCAGTTCGGCAATCTTGGTGTTCTCCTCAGTGGCCGACTGCTTGATGCGTTCCTTCAGCTCCTGCGTCTTGGCACGCAGCTCATCGTTGCTCAGCTTCTCTATCGCGGGGTAGGCAGCCTTCACTTTCTCCACCCACGGCTGTATCTCACGCATGTCGCGCGTGTTCTTGTTACCGAACAACTTTCCTATCAGTTCATTAAATCCCATATATCATTATTTTTTGTTATTCATCTATGCTGCTTTGTTACAACAATGATGCCAAAAGATAATTTGCATGGCTGTGCCACTTTTTTGTCACAACCACTGACAATATTGCTGTATTAAAGTGCAAAATTAATGCAAGCCAAGAGAAAACGCAAATTTATTTAATCTTATTTTCTTTCTTGTCACTTGACTGTGATTAAGATTGAAATGAAGCAGCTTGTCTTCGATTCGTTTCTACGTCAGTTGTAATCCCTTTGTCGAGGTCTGGATTCAAACAGCAAAGCAAAAGGAGAATGGATTATTGTTTGCGCATTGTCGTAAAGTGTTATCAATCCGTTGATGAAATCAAATCAGGAATAATCATTTGATTTCTTCTGTCTGAATCAATCGACTGGCTATTCCGTGTTTCCCGTTCAAGCTCATACCCATTCCCATTCTCTATTATATTAGCTATTAGTAAGATATAATTTGGGCAATTGACGAACGATGCGCATAGTCAGCTACTCGCTCTCCATTACTAACCGACTGGGGTATAAATCATGGCCTCTGCCAGATGCTGCAGCGGGTTTTCTGTCGCTCAAAATAAAATTCTGTGAGGAAAATAGGCCGAAAGCCTTGCAGTTATGCAAAGTCTTTGTAATTTTGCATGAATTCATGATTAAAACTCATAAACTAAAAACTCATAAACTCAAATTGCTATGGCAACCACACCGGAATTTAAGTATGCACCGATGTTCCAGTTAGGAAAGGATGACACCGAGTACTATCTGTTGACCAAAGACTATGTGTCTGTCGGTGAGTTCGAGGGCAAACCTATGCTGAAGATTGCTCCCGAAGGTTTAACCGCAATGGCTAACGCCGCCTTCCGCGACGTGTCGTTCCTCTTGCGCCGTGCCCACAATGAGCAGGTGGCAAAGATTCTCAGCGACCCCGAGGCCAGCGACAATGACAAGTATGTAGCCCTCACCTTCCTGCGCAATGCCGAGGTGTCGGCCAAGGGCAAGCTCCCCTTGTGCCAGGACACGGGTACGGCCATCATCCATGGCGAGAAGGGCCAGCAGGTATGGACAGGCTTCTGCGACGAGGAGGCACTCTCGCTGGGCGTTTACAAGACCTATACCGAGGAGAACCTGCGCTACTCGCAGAACGCTCCGCTCGACATGTACAATGAGGTGAACACCCGCTGCAACCTCCCTGCACAGATCGACATCGAGGCTACCGAAGGCATGGAGTACCACTTCCTCTGCGTCACCAAGGGTGGCGGCTCGGCCAACAAGACCTACCTCTACCAGGAGACCAAGGCGCTGCTCAACCCCGACACGCTGGTGCCCTTCATGGTGGAGAAGATGAAGACACTCGGCACCGCCGCTTGTCCTCCCTACCATATCGCCTTCGTTATCGGTGGCACATCGGCTGAGAAGAACCTTCTCACCGTGAAGCTCGCCTCGACCCACTACTATGACAATCTGCCCACCACGGGCGACGAGACGGGTCGCGCCTTCCGCGATGTGGAACTGGAGAAGAAGGTGCTCGAAGAGGCCTACCGCATCGGCCTCGGTGCACAGTTTGGCGGTAAGTACATGGCACACGACGTGCGCATCATCCGTCTGCCCCGTCACGGTGCCTCTTGCCCCGTAGGCCTTGGCGTATCCTGCTCGGCCGACCGCAACATCAAGTGTAAGATCAATAAGGACGGTATCTGGATTGAGAAGATGGACGACAATCCAGGCAGCCTCATCCCCGAGGAACTGCGGGGTGCCGGTGAGGGTGATGTGGTGCGTATCGACCTCAACCGACCCATGCCCGAGATCCTGGCTGAGCTCACCAAGCATCCCGTAGCTACACGCCTCTCGCTCAACGGCACCATCATCGTGGGTCGCGACATCGCGCATGCCAAGCTGAAAGAGCGCCTCGACCGTGGCGAAGACCTGCCCCAGTACATCAAGGATCATCCTATCTATTACGCTGGTCCTGCCAAGACACCTGCCGGTATGGCTTGCGGCTCTATGGGTCCCACCACAGCCGGACGTATGGATCCCTATGTAGACCTCTTCCAAAGTCACGGTGGCAGCATGATCATGCTGGCCAAGGGTAACCGCGCACAGTGCGTCACCGACGCATGCAAGAAGCACGGTGGTTTCTACCTCGGCTCTATCGGTGGCCCTGCCGCTATCCTTGCGCAGAACAACATCAAGAGCATCGAGTGCGTAGAGTATCCCGAGCTCGGCATGGAGGCTATCTGGAAGATTGAGGTGGAGGACTTCCCTGCCTTCATCCTCGTGGACGACAAGGGCAACGATTTCTTCAAGCAGCTGAAGCCCACTTGCCCGATGAAGTAAGAAACACATTTCACTTTATAGCACCCAGCCCGAGCAATGCTCGGGCTGGGCTTATTTGTATACCTTGCATGTGTATGTCAATGGGTGAGATTTATGCGCCTTAATGAGGGGAGGCATATAGTCAAGAGGCTTCCGTTATCCTTCACTCTTCCCCGCTACATAGGTGCGCCAACGGTCGAGTAGGGCGGTCATGTCGGTGGGCAGTTCGGAGGTGAAGAACATCTCCTTCCCGGTGCGTGGATGCACGAAGCCGAGGGTGCGGGCATGGAGTGCTTGGCGCGGGCAGGTATCGAAGCAGTTGAGCACAAACTTGCGATAGGTGCCCGAAGTGGTTCCCTTGAGTATCTCGTTGCCGCCATAGCGCTCGTCGTTGAAGAGCGGGTGGCCGAGGTGTTTCATGTGTACACGTATCTGATGTGTGCGCCCCGTCTCGAGAATACATTCCACGAGGGTGACGTAGCCTATGCGCTCTATCACGCGGTAGTGGGTGACGGCGTGCTTGCCTATCGTGGGGTCGGTGAAGACGGCCATCTGCAAGCGGTCGTGAGGGTTGCGGGCTATTTGGCTACGTATGGTACCCTCGTCCTCCTTCAGTGCGCCCCATACGAGGGCGTTGTAATGTCGTTTGGTAGTCTTGTTGAAGAACTGTATGCCGAGCGAAGTCTTCGCTTCGGGTGTCTTGGCCACGACGAGCAGACCCGAGGTGTCCTTGTCAATGCGATGTACGAGTCCTACACCCGGGTCATTGGGGTCGTAGTCGGGGTTGTCGCGCAAATGCCAGGCGATGGCATTGACGAGCGTGCCGCTATAGTTGCCGCAGCCTGGATGCACCACCATGCCGGCAGGCTTGTTGATGACCATGAGATCGTCGTCTTCGTATACGATTTCGAGCGGGATGTCTTCGGGGGTGATGTCGTTCTCGTAGCGGGGACGATCCATCATCATCGTGATGACCTCGCAGGGTTTCACGCGGTAGTTGCTCTTCACCGCCCTGCCGTTCACGTGGATGAACCCTGCCTCGGCGGCTTTTTGTATGCGGTTGCGCGAGACGTGGGGCAGGTGGTCGAGGAGGAACTTGTCGATGCGTAGCAGCTCCTGTCCCTTGTCGACCACGATGCGGAAGTGCTCGTAGAGCGAGGCTTCCTCGTCGAGTGATGCATCGGCATCGGCATATAGCCCATTCTCTTCACCGCCAAGCAGTGCGTCTATATCATCGGGTAAGTTCATCCTATATGCGATTTGTAGAAATTATGTGAACAAGGATTCAATTGTTCAAAGAATGTGAACTGAACATTGTCAGTTTCTTTACATTAAAACCATCCGTCCTCAACAGATACCGTGCCCAGCGTATCTGTCGTTTCCTGGTTCCCACCACCGATGATGAGCGTCAGCTCGGAGCCTTCAGGTACCAGTTCCTCTCTTTGTAGTTCACGCCCTTTGTAACGCACACCGTATACCCAATCGAGCTCGCCTTCGATGGTGTCGTTCGGAGCCAGTTTGAAACCGGCCGCACGCAGGCGCGACTCGGCTTGGCGTAGCGAACTGTTGTCGGCAATGTCGGGTACAACAATCATGGGCTGGTTGCCCGAGCTCACGGTGAGGTATATTTTGCGCCCGCGCTTTACCTTGGCATTCCCGGCAGGGCGCTGGCTGATGATTTCTCCTACGGGCACCCCCTTCACATAGGTCTGTTCATCTGCGACACCCACGAGGTGGTGCTGGCTCAGCACACTCACGGCCTCTTCCTCCTGCATGCCCGTAATGTCGGGTACCATGATGGCCACGCCATGCTCGGTGTAGCTATCAATCCAACGGAAAGTGATGAACACTGCGGCTATCACCACGGCAATCATTGCCGCGAGGTTGATGATGACGAACCGTAGCGGGGTCTTCTTGCCTTTCTTATCGTTTTTATTCTTCTGACTCATATCTGAACAATTATTGTCGGACAAAAGTAATAATAATCCGCGGATATATAAAAAAAGAGGTGACGATTTTTCACCGTTACCTCTTTGTAGTCTTGTTTGACCGAAGAGAATTACTTCTTCAAGCCGTTGAACTCGTCAGAAATTGTCAATTTCTTGCGACCCTTAGCACGACGGGCAGCCAATACACGACGACCATTAGCGGTGGCCATTCTCTCACGGAAACCATGTTTGTTCTTTCTCTTTCTCAGAGAAGGTTGAAATGTTCTTTTCATTGCTCTGTTCTATTTATTTGTTCTTTCTTTTCTGAATTCTGCGCCCTTTTTCGTCGTTAGGCTGCGTAATCGGGTTGCAAAAGTAGGGACTTTTTTTGAATTGACCAAAAAATGTGCTGATTTTATGCGAAAGATTTGGGCATTTTGCCGTTTTATGTTAATTTTGCACCCAGAAAAAGGAGAAAAAGTAACAAATAAGTATAAATAATAGACAAGAGAAAGTTATGATTAATGCACAAGACATCAAGAAAGGTACCTGCATCCGCATGGATGGTAAGTTGTATTTCTGTATCGATTTCCTTCATGTAAAACCGGGTAAGGGCAACACCTTCATGCGTACCACACTGAAAGACGTGGTTGACGGTTACGTGCTGGAGCGTCGCTTCAACATCGGCGAGAAGCTGGAGGATGTGCGCGTAGAGCGTCGTCCCTACCAGTACCTCTATCAGGAGGGTGAGGATTTCATCTTCATGAACAACGAGACTTACGATCAGGCACCCATCGCCAAGGAACTCATCACTGGCGTTGCCTTCTTGAAGGAGGGTATGACCGTCGAGGTGGTTTCTGATGCTTCTACCGATACTGTGCTCTATGCTGAGCTCCCTACCAAGGTAGTGCTCCAGATTAGCTACACCGAGCCTGGCCTCAAGGGCGATACCGCTACCAATACACTCAAGCCTGCTACACTGGAGACTGGTGCCGAGATTCGCGTGCCCCTCTTCATCACAGAAGGTGAGTTCGTTGAGGTTGACACTCGCGACGGCTCATACGTCGGTCGTGTGAAGATGTAATGATGGACAAACTGACTATCAATCGCTGGGCCGAAGAAGACCGGCCACGCGAGAAGATGATAAGCAAAGGAGCTCAGGCGTTGACCAACGCTGAGCTCCTTGCTATTCTTATAGGGTCGGGCAGCGATGAAGATTCGGCCGTAGGGCTCATGCAGAAGGTGCTTGCGGCGTATGGCAACAGTATCGACCGTGTGGGGCGCCTCAGTGTCGACGAGCTATGCCACTTCAAGGGCATAGGACCCGCCAAGGCGGTGACCATACTCGCGGCCTGCGAGCTGGGACGCCGCCGTGCCGTAGAGCAACCCGAACGGTGGCAGATACGCTCGGCCGCACAGGTATACGACTACTTCTATCCCCTCATGCGCGACCTCCCAGTAGAGGAGTGCCACGTGTTGCTGCTCAGCCAGTCGTCTACGGTCATCGACTCGGTGCGCATCGGCGTGGGTGGCCTCACCGAGACGGTGGTCGACGTGCGGCTCATCTTACGCGAAGCCCTGCTCAAGCGGGCTACCTCGCTCATCCTCTGCCACAATCATCCGTCGGGCAGTTTGCGCCCCAGTGCCCACGACGACCGCCTCACCCGACAGGTGCAGGAGGCCGCGCAACTGCTCAACATTCGCTTCAACGACCACGTTATCTTTACCGACAATGGTTATTACAGCTATGCCGATGAGGGAAAACTTTAAATAATTGACAATTCACAACTCACAATTGACAATTCATACTTATCTTTATGGTAAACCATGAAGATATTTTCACTCGCAGTAAAAAATATTCAAGCAAGCTTGATATTTCTCGCTCGTTTATTCGTATCTTTGCCTCATGAACGAGAACGAGAAATTGGCGTTGCAAGAACGCATCATCGAAGCACTGAAGACAGTGTACGACCCCGAAATCCCCGTCAATATATATGACTTGGGATTGATATACCGCATTGAATTGATGGACGACGGGCGTGCCGAGGTGGATATGACACTCACCGCGCCCAACTGTCCTGCGGCCGATTTTATCATGGAAGACGTGCGCATGCGCGTAGAGGGCATCACGGGTATCACCGCCGCTACCATCAACCTCGTGTTCGAGCCCGAATGGGACAAGGACATGATGAGCGAAGAAGCAAAACTGGAATTGGGATTTTTGTGAAAAACAATTCTGAGTTTTTGGATTATGAATGCTGAAACAAGGCATCCAAGCCGATGCAAGCCCCATCAATAGGCACCGTGATTCATAATTGAGAATTCAGGATTCAGAATTAATAATTATGGTTTACTTCATTTCCGACGCACACCTTGGAAGCCGCGCACTCACCTCAATGCGCACCCGCGAACGCCGTCTGGTCAACTTTCTCGACAAGATAAAGGAGAAGGCCACGGCGGTGTATATGCTGGGCGATATGTTTGACTTTTGGTTTGAATACCGCAATGTGGTGCCCAAGGGCTACACGCGCTTCCTCGGCAAGGTGAGCGAACTCACCGACCGTGGTGTGGAGGTGCACTTCTTCATTGGCAACCACGACATCTGGTGCAAGGACTACCTCACCGAAGAGTGCGGCGTAGTGATGCACTACGGCCCCATGACCGTGGAGCTCGGAGGCAAGCTCTTCTACCTGGCTCATGGCGACGGATTGGGCGATACTGACTGGAAGTTCCGCACCCTGCGGGCCATGTTCCACAACCCCATACTGCAATGGCTCTTTGCCTGCATACATCCCCGCTGGAGCGTGAACTTCGGCCTCGAATGGGCCAAGCATAGCCGCCTCAAGCACGAGCGCGAAGGGGCGCCGCGCTACATGGGCGAGCAGGGCGAACCGCTCATTGCCTATTCCAAGGAGTACCTGAAGCAGCATCCCGACATCAACTACTTCATCTATGGTCACCGCCATATTGAACTCGACCTGATGCTCTCGCGCGACACGCGCCTGCTCATCCTCGGCGAGTGGACAGGCCTCTGCACCTATGCCGTGTTTGACGGCGACAACCTGCGGATGGAGAACTTCATCGAGGGAGAGACAACTTTTTGAGGGAAGAGGGAAGAAGGAAAATGGAAGAAAGAATATACTCACCGCTCAAAGCTCAAGACTCACAGCCCAAAGCTCATAACTAAAAAACGCATAATCTATGAAACGCATCTTATCTATCCTGCTGATCGGTGCCGCCACGCTCGGCCTTGCAGCACAAGACAACAACAGTAAAGAGATCATCAAGAAGGGTTGGAACTTTGGCCCCCTGCCCGTCGTAGGCTGGGATAGCGACCTCGGCTTCCAATACGGTGCCTGCGTGGACATCTTCAACTACGGCGACGGTACCAACTACCCCTCCTACAACTACAAGGTGAACCTCGAGGCCTCCACCTACACGGGCGGCTCATCGCTCCTCCGTTGCTACGGCGACTTCAAGACCCTCATCCCCAATGGTAAGCTCTTCTTCGACTGCACCTACTTCAACGCCAAGAAGTTCGACTTCTACGGCTTCAACGGCTATGCATCGCCCTACTTCGGCACGGACTTTGGTGTAGCCGATGGAGAAAAGTCGGCATTCTACTGGATGCGCCGCAACCAGTTCCGCTTTGTCACCAGCCTACAACGCCGCATCACGGGCAACCTCCATTGGGCTGCCGGTATCGGATACTATAATATAGTAACGAGCGATGTCACCATGGACAAATACAAGGGTCAAGTATCGCTCTATGACCTCTACCGTGGTGTAGGCCTTATCCGCGACAATGAGGCCGACGGCGGCAACGTGCTCCAGCTCAAGGCAGGCCTCGTCTACGACACCCGCGACCACGATAGCGACCCCACCCGCGGTGTCAACATCGAAGCCACCCTCGTAGGTGCCCCCGACATCATCGACCGCAAGGGATACAGCAACCTCGGTTTCACCTTCGTGGGCAGCCACTACGTGCCCGTATGGAAGGATCGTCTCACCTTCGCCTACCGCCTGGGCATACAGGCCAAGCTCGCTGGCGAGATACCCTACTACTTCATCAACAACCTCAACACCCTCTTCTTCCGCAAAGTCTACACCGAGGGCTTGGGCGGCAACGCCTCCGTGCGCGGCATCAACCGCAACGGCGTAGTGGGCAACGGCATGGCATGGCTCAACACCGAGTTCCGCTGGCGCATCGTGAACTTCCGCTTCATCAACCAGAACTGGCACATCGCCCTCAACCCCTTCTTCGACATGGGTCAGGTCATCCAGCCCTACCGCCTCGAAGAGCAGAAGAAGGCCTACGAATACACGTTGGTAGATGGCGGTGTCAATGGCCCCGACTATTTCTACTCAGGCAACGAAGAGAAGCTCCACGCCACTGCAGGATGCGGCTTGAAGATCGTGATGAACCGCAACTTCGTCATCTCCTTCGAGATGGCGCGCGCCCTCGACAACCGCGACGGGCAGAAGCTATGGAACAACATCGGCTTCAACTACCTCTTCTAAATGTTCGTGCATGAAGAAGCTTCTGTTGTCTCTTGTTGTCATCATAGGCACCTTGCAGGGTATGGGTGCCCAGCCACTCCGAAGCGACCGTTTTGAGGAGTTTACCCTTTCGCTGGGTGGCGGCTACACTGGCCTGCTCGACACTTACCTGTCGCCCTTGCACTACGGTGGTGCCAATGTCATGCTTCAGAGTGAGCGTTTCGGGCAGCTCCCGTGTCAGAGTGGGCGGTGGTTTGCCCAGTCGCTCTTTATACTCCATGGCGACTACACCACACCTCGCCCGGGCGGCGGGCTCACCATAGGCGGCATGGCCGACTATAGCTATACCTATTACTATGAACCCCGCCTCATATCCCCCTGGGGGAACTTCCGCTTCTTCGTGGGCCCGCAAGGGCAGTTGCGTGTAGGAGGAATCTATAACTTGCGCAACTCCAACAATCCTGCCCAGCTCAAGCTCGGTGTCAACCTGGCCGTTTCTGCCATGGGCAAGTATGCCTTTGCGCTATGGAAGACCCCGATGAGCGTGCGTCTGCAGGCCGATGTCCCCCTCTTTGGCTTCGCCTTCGCACCCGACTATGGGCAATCGTACTATGAGATATTCTACCTCGGGCACGAAGAGGATTGCGTGCATGTGACCGCCCCGCACAACAACCTCTCCCTGCGCACCACGCTTGGCTACGACGTGCAGTTCCGCTCCTGTACCGTGCGCCTCAGCCTGCTCAGCGACCTCTACCAATGGAGGCTCGGCCGCCAGCAATACCGCATGTTTGCCCACTCCGTGATGCTGGGCTATGTGAACAACCTCTACCACGTGATGCGCGACGATGAGGCAAGGCGGTATATACCGTATTGATTTTTCTGTTTTGACGATGAAAAGTAATTCACCATTCTATAAATGCTCTGCATCTAAGAAGACTTGCTTGCTCGGCATAATCCCGCAAGCGGTTTCTGCACTCGCTACGCTACGTCTTTCCATTCTCCATTTCCCATTTCTCATGGTGCTTTGCGCTGTGTGCCTCTCTTCTTGCACAAAAGTGGAGACCTATGAAGACACCCCCACCGGCAACTTCGAGGCCCTGTGGAGCATCATCGACACCAAGTACTGCTTCCTTGACTACAAGGCCGAGGAGTATGGGCTCAATTGGAATACCGTGTACCGCCGATACAAGCGTAAGATTGCCGATGACATGAGCACTGCCGGGCTCTTCGAGGTGCTGGGCGAGATGCTTGAAGAGTTGCGCGACGGGCACGTGAACCTCTATGCCGCCCACGATGTGGCCCGCTATTGGGACTTCCGCGAAGGGTATGCCGCCAACTTCAGCGAGGAGGTGCAGGCCGGGTATCTCGGTGCTGACTACAAGATTGCCTCGGGCCTGCGCTACACCATCTTGCCCGACAATATCGGTTATATCTATGTCCCCTCGTTCTCTAACTCCATCGGCGAAGGCAACCTCGACGAGTGTCTCCATGCCTTGGCACTCTGCCACGGCCTCATCGTGGATGTGCGGGACAATGGCGGAGGCAACCTCTCCTATGCCGAGACGCTGGCTGCCCGCTTCACCAATGAGCGGGTACTCACGGGCTACATCTGCCACAAGACGGGCCCTGGGCATACCGATTTCTCCGTGCCCGAACCCGTCTACCTGGAGAGTTCCGACCGCATACGTTGGCAGAAGCCCGTCTGTGTGCTCACCAACCGCAGCTCGTATAGCGCCACCAACGATTTCGTGAAGATCATGCGCACGCTTCCTCTCGTTACCGTCGTGGGCGACCGCACGGGCGGAGGCTCCGGCTTGCCCTTCTCCTCGGAGCTCCCCAACGGCTGGAGTGTCCGCTTCTCGGCCTGCCCCTCCTTTGATGTGGACATGCAGCATACCGAGTTTGGCATCGACCCCGATGTGAAGGTCGACATGACCGACGAGGACCGTCTCCGGGGACGAGATACGATTATCGAGACGGCACGGAAACTGCTGGCACAAAAAAAATAGGTGGAGGGGTGAGTGTTTTTTAGGGATAAAAACTATCTTTGCAAAAATTATGTTAAACACGACCGTAATATGAAAAAACTGACGACATGGCTACTTGGAGTAGCAAGCCTATGTACACTGGCAACCACAGCACAAGAGAACCCGAAAGTAGATCTGCGCATTGAAGCGCGTGGCGACCTGCAGAACGAGTTAATCGACGGCAATGTCTATGCCGAAAACACGGGCTTCCGTGGCAAGCAGCTCAACCTGCGTCTCAACGGAAACATCAACGACTCATGGAGCTACGCATATCGCCAGCGCATGGGCAAGCCGAATGCTGACGCGAGCTACTTCGATGCCGTTGACCACATCAACCTTACCTACACCACCGGGGCATGGGCCTTCACGGGCGGTAAGCAGACGGTGGCCGTGGGCGGATACGAGTATGACCGTGCCCCGATAGACTTCTATTTCGGGTCGGAGTATTGGTACAACATGGCCTGCTACCAGTGGGGTGTCGGTGCCACCTACACTATGGGCAACGATGCGCTCAAGCTACAGCTTACGCAGAGCCCCTTCCGCAACCAAGAACAAATTGAATTCCCTTATGGCTTTGTCACCACATATCCCGACATGTTCTCCTACAACCTCATGTGGAGTGGCTTGCACGGATGGATTGACATCCTCCACTCGGTGAATATGGTAGAGTACCTGCCCGGCAAGTATGTCAACTTCATCGCCCTGGGTCACCAGTTCAATATGGGCGACTTCCACTTGCAGCTCGACTGGATGAACCGTGCCGACATGGAGAACTTTAACTTCTGGGACTTTTCTGTGATGGCCGACCTCTCATGGGCAGCCAATGACAAGATCAACGTATTCGGAAAGTTTTCGTATGACGAGAATGGGAGCAACGATGCTGACTACTGCGTACTCCCCGGCACAGAGCTCACCCGCGTAGGTGCCGGCTTTGAGTACTTCCCCATCGAGGGCAGCCGCGACATCCGTTTCCATGGTGGCTACAGCTATGCATGGGGCACGAACGGCAACCCTGGAGGTACGGTATGTGATGCACAGTCGTTCCTCACGCTGGGTGTGACTTGGAAGATGAGCATCCTGAAGCGTTGAACCGTTTGCGGATGGCACGCTGATTGACACGGTTTTTTATTGGTCACGGAATACACGGGGCACACGGAATACACGGATAATTACAGATAATATATTAATCCGTAAAAATCCGTGTCATCCGTGTGCTCCGTGGTCAGAAAAAGCATCAGCGGTCATCCGCTAAGTCTGTGTCTTTCTGTGTGCCATAGGGGACTGCTCCGCCTCAATCTCGGCCGTGAAGTCACCCTTCTGTATCTTCACCGACCTGCCCGCCTTGATGGCTTCGGGTATCTTCCCCACGACAGCAAACATGAGCAGCAGGCCTACGGCCGTCAGCACACTGCCGTCGATGATGCCGATAGGGGGCACCAGGAAACCGCCCACTATCAGGCCGATGCTCACCGCAAGGGTAATGTAGAAAGCTTTCATAAGATTTTTTGGGGCTTTGAGCCTTGAGCTTTGAGCTTTTTTTGGCTATGAGCTTTGAGCCTTGAGCTTTGAGCTTTTTTTGGCTATGAGCTTTGAGCCTTGAGCCTTGAGCTCTTTTTGGCTATGAGCCTTGAGCCATGAGCTGTGAGCTTTCCATCCGGGACGGTAGGCTCATTACTCACAGCTCATCACTCACAGCTCATCACTCATAGCTCATCACTCATAGCTCATAGCTCATAGCTCATAGCTCATCACTCAAAGGCTCAAATGCTCTCAAACACAGCCGTGTAGGCAGCTCCGTTCACGTCGGCGGTCACCGTGCGCGGGTTGTCGGTCACGTCATCGCTCCAGCGGACGAAGCGGTAGCCCTCGTTGGCCGTGGCGGTGAGGGTCACAGTGGTGCCCTTGTCGTAGGTGCCCATGCCGGTGACGCTACCCATGGCCTGGTCGTTCACCGAAGTGCCGATGAACACCTGCTCCGCCTCGCCCGAGCCATTGCCACCGCCGCCGTTGTCATTGCCGCCGGCGGTATCCGAGGAGCCGCCGTCGGGGTCGGTGGGCTGGTTGTCATCTTCGGGATCTTCGATGGTGCCTCCATCGTCAGAGGTGACGCGCTTCACCATATTGCCATTGCGGTCATAGCAGGTGATGTTGATGCTCGTCGCGGCCAGCTCCTTCTTGATGTCGCTGTTGGGCGTAAAGATTACACGACGTGAGCTGATCAGTCCCGTAGCCACCTCATTTACATTGGCTACACTCTTGGCACGCACACCGAAGCGCATCGTGCCCAATCCGGGCAGCGCCACGCTGTGACCCTCGGTGGCCCATGCCTTGATGACTTCGCCGATGGCCTCCCAAGCGGCATTGATGGCGCCTTTGCTGATGCCGCTACGCAGAGCTGCCTCCTGGATGACTTTGCTCTCGGAAAGGCGTCCATACAAATCGGCCTGCATGATGAAACGATACTGTCCGGCACTGCTGCCCACTTGGAGCTCGCGCTCAACGGCTTTTACTTTGATACTCATAAAACATCTTGGTTTTATTACACGCTGCAAAAGTATGGCAAAAAGCGCCTCCATGCAATAGTTTTTCCTCATGTCGAACGTCAAGTTTCGGACACCTTGCGGGGGAGCTGAATCCCCACGGTTCTTGCAGCCCAGTAGGGGCACATTTGCAGCATAGTTGGTGTGCAGGTTTCCGCCCTGGAGCCAGCCGTCATTTCCCCGGCAGGTAAACTCGGTCAACTCGGTCAACTCACCTGCTTTTGTGAGGGAAAAGAGAGCTTAATATTATATTATATATAAATATATTTATATATAATATAATATTAAACCCCTATATATAGGGGTCGCCGTGCCAGCTCCTAAAAAAATAAAAACAGGTGAGTTTACCGCGTTTACCTCGTTTACCTTGTCGGCTATCATCATTCGCCGGGGGAATAAACTTTTGTTTTTCTCGCTTGCTTATGCGTATCTCCGCAGTTAACTGCAAAGACATACAGCACTCGCTGTAAAAAAATATTCAAGCAAGCTTGATACTATTTCGCTCGTTTATTGCTATCTTTATGGTAAACCGTGAAACTCGCTTTGAGTAAATCGTAAGCATCCGATAAAGTACCCCTAAATGAACTGCTGCAACTATCCTTGGTAGTTGCAGCAGTTGTTGTTATCAGGTTGTTGTCGTCACCTCTGGATAGAAGAGGTGGCACCGGCACAATAAATATGCTATCTGCGCATTTTTATTAAGAATGCACAGGGGGTAATACATACAGCTTGGCAATATCGGTGGGGGCTGCTATGGCTACCGTCTGAACGTGAGCGTCACCGCCGATAGGCAGTTGCCGGCTCCCTCGATGGGCGGGTTGTGCTTGGCTACCCGCACGTGTGCCTGTTGCAGGGTAGGGAAGTGGTGGAGCAGGGCGGTGCCGATGCGCCCGCATACGTGTTCGAGGAGCTGGGAGGGGATCTCCATCTCGCGCTTCACGATGCCGTAGGCCTCGGCATAGTTGATGGTGTGGGTGAGGTCGTCGGTGAGGATGGCCTCGCGGATGTCGGCCTCGAGGGTGAGGTTCACGGTGAAGGTGTTGCCCAGCAGGCGCTCCTCGGGAAATACGCCGTGGTGGGCATGGAAGGTGAGGTGGCTGAGCTCGATGGTGCTATGCGTGATAGTCATAGATGTGTGTCGTTTTGGATGGTGAAAAATGAAAGGGAGCCCTCAACTCTATGAGCGACTCCCTTTCTCGCGTATGTAAAAGAAAAAGATTTCTCGATTTATCCGCAACGGCTGGTGCCGCAATTGGTGCAGATGAGGCAACCCTCCTGGTATACGAGTGTCTCCTGTCCGCAATTGGGGCAAACCTGTCCCTTGGCGGCGGTGCCGTCGAGCACGTATTTCTTCAGGGCACGCTCTACGCCCACCTTCCAGGTGTTGATGCTCTCGCTATCGAGCTGGAGTGAGCTGACGAGCTTGATGACCTGCTCGATAGGCATGCGGTAACGGAGCACGCCGGAGATGAGCTTGGCGTAGTTCCAGTACTCCTTGTCGAACTTCTCGGAGAGGCCTTCAATGGTGGTCTTGTAGCCGCGCTTGTTGCTGAACTGGAAGTCGTAGCGCTTCACGCCATTCTCGTCCACGTTCTTGATGATGTAGCCGTTGGTGACTGACTTGGGAAGCAGGATACCCTCGTCGTCGTCGGCAAGACCGGTGAAGATCTCGTAGGGGCGTCCGTCGAGCAGGCCCACGAAGGCCACCCACTTCTCCTTGTTGTTCTGGAAGCGCACCACATCGGCCTCGAGCACGCGGGGGCGTGTCTCGACCACTACGGGGGGTTTGCAGGTGCAGGGCTCCTCTACGGGTTTGCCGTCGGCGGTCTTCTTCTTGGTGTCGGTGGCGATGAGCACG
>Ga0233360_1000005_pt1 | contig 130732 bp, 83 predicted proteins | sample ElkDunMinimDraft_20_FD_180671 | JGI IMG/M metagenome (GOLD analysis project Ga0233360, IMG submission 180671) | Fecal eukaryotic communites from dung pellets of Tule Elk in California, USA - Elk Dung A0 | ecosystem: Host-associated > Mammals > Digestive system > Large intestine > Fecal | place...
CATCGGCTTTGAGCGTGGACTACGCGAATGGCATCAGTACATAAAGCCAGGAGGATATGTAGCTGTCAGCGAGGTGTCATGGCTTACCGATGAACGCCCCGAAGAGATAGAGCAGTTTTGGCTAGATGCCTACACCGAGATAGACTCCATCGGAAACAAAATAGCACAGATACAGCAAAATGGGTATCGGTTAGTAGCTACATTTGTATTGCCCGATGAGTGCTGGACCGAAAATTATTACGTTCCGCAGCGTCGAGCACAGGAGATATTCCTAAGCAGGTATCCCAACAATGATACCGCCAAAGACTTCATCAACAACCAACGCCGCGAAGCAGAGCTATACAGCAAGTACAAGGCATACTACGGCTACGTATTCTATATAGCCCAGAAGACTGCATAACAGTCAACAAGACAGAGGGTGTGTCAGCGCAATGGAGGACTTTTGTTCCCTTTCAAGACGACACACCCTCCTCTCATACTTCAGCTTTCCTTAAAAGACGGCAAAAAAAACGCGAGGACATAAAAATGAAGACAGGCATTTGCTTGTATGAATCCAAACGATTACCTTTGCTCCGATGAATACTATTTACACCAGCAGCAGAGAGGAGTGGAGAAGCTGGCTCTCGGCAAACTTCGACAAGGAAAAGGAAGTATGGTTCGTTTTCCCGATGAAAGCAGCCAGGGAGGAGGCATTGCCCTATAACGATGCCGTAGAGGAGGCTCTGTGCTTTGGATGGATTGATGGAGTAGTCAAGAACATCGACGCTACCCATAGGGCACAGCGGTTTACGCCACGCAGATCTGGCAGTCCCTATTCAAGGCCGAACATAGAACGGCTGATATGGCTTGAAGGGCAAGGACTGATACACCCGAGCGTGCGTGAACGGATCCTCGGCATCATCCGTTCACCCTATGTTTTCCCTGAAGACATCATCGCTGCAGTCAAACAGGACAATATGGCATGGAACAACTTTAATCGTTTCACACCATCCTACAAGCGCATCCGCATTGCCTACATCGATGCTGCACGGAAACGTCCCGAAGAGTTTAAGAAACGCCTCGACAGCTTCATCAATAAAACCCGCGAGAACAAACTGATTATGGGATACGGTGGCATTGACAAGTATTACAAATAGGTTCTATAACACTTACAGAAATCTGAATCTACAGGAAGCGGTGCCGAAAGGAACGCAGGAAAAAGACATATTCCAAGTCTAACAATACTTATCCAAGACTGGCAATATACCTTATATTGATGTGCTAATTTAGTAAAACGAACTGCGTTTCTAAAGCGCAAAAACAGAGGTCGGACGACACCGCCCTCTATAGGTTTTATTTCGAAAAACCTCTTATATAACAAATTTAACCCGCTCACACCTTATACAATATCTTGTCTCACACAAAATCCACAAGGCACAATATATGACGATGTTTTTCGTTTATAGTATGTATGTCAAGATCTATGATGCATAAGATAGGAACCATGTGTGTAGCCATCGTTCTGGTGACAGGGATGGTTGCATGCCGTGATGAACGTGGTTATAGCACTGACCCTTCACATCGCCTAACCTTCTCGGCCGATACCATTTCGTTTGATACCCTGTTCACAGAGGTAAGCTCAGCCACCTACTCTTTCCTCATTTATAATAGGAATAGCCACGATCTGCGAATTATGGATGCTCGTTTGGCAGGAGGGAACAGCTCGCCCTATCGGATTAATCTTGACGGTATGGCCGGAACTTCGTTCAGTGACATCACGGTGCGTGGAGGAGACAGCTTGTTCGCCTTTGTTGAGGTCACCGTCGACCCACGTGGATACGACACCCCCTTTCAGGTGCGCGATTCACTGTTATTTGCCCTTGAGAGCGGCACAACCCAACAAGTGCAGCTAAGTGCCTACGGCCAGGATGCCACGGTGATACGTGGTCTTGTAGTCAGTAACGACACACGCCTCACAGCCCGTCGGCCATACCTCGTATACGACAGTCTGAGGGTCGATGAGGGGTGTACCTTGTATCTTGATCCAGGTACTCGTCTCTATTTCAATGATAAGGTGGAGATGCAGGTGTATGGCCGAGTGGAGGCAATAGGCACGGTTGACATGCCCGTCGTCTTCCGTGGAGCACGCACCGACCGTATGTTCTCATACCTTCCTTACGATCGCCTTTCGGCTCAGTGGGGAGGTATTACGCTGCATGAGTCAAGTACTGATAATGTCTTTGTGCATTGTGATATCCATAGTGGCACCTACGGCCTTCGTGGCCGTGGCAACGATATGAGTCACTATAAACTGGTGATGCAAAATAGCCAGATACACAATGTAGATGAAGATGCGCTCCGGCTTACTTTTAGCACCGCATCATTCACCAACAGCCTGTTTACGAACGCCGGAGGCCACTGTGTCAATATCCTTGGTGGACAAGCCACTTTCCTACATTGCACCATGGCCAACTTTTTCCCTTGGAACAGCGAACGCGGTGCTGCCGTATACATATCCAATTATCGGGCCGATGAGCAGGCAATCTACCCCCTCTTCGGTGTTAACTTTATAAACAGCATCATCACAGGCTCTAAGGATGATGAGCTGCAAGGACTTGTGGTAGAGAAGACCGACTCGGTGGACTATTCCGAGTATGCCCAATACACCTTTACCCACTCACTCATCAACTCCAAGGCCGAAGCCCGCGATCCCGACTCGCTACACTTTGCCCATATCGTATGGGAACATAAGGATAGCACTGCCTATGCCCGCACCAACTTCCGCACTATTGATCATGAGAACTTTGTCTACGATTTCCATCTCGACTCGCTTTCCGTTGCTCGTGGCATAGCTTCCGCCGAATATCTGGATATAGCTCCCTACGACAAAGATGAGCTGCCACGCTCTGCATCTGAATCTCTTGATGCAGGTTGCTATCAATATGTCCCGTAGTATTCTTTGCCTGTTGGCATCTTAAAATCATTCCTTTTCATAAGGAATATATTTTAAGGTTGTATTTGGAGTGAAGCAGCCTCCTTCGATGCTTCGCTCAAGGCGAGGCGCTTCACTATCACCACAAAACCACCTGTAAGGATGAGATTGAAAACCAGTGTGAGCACCGATATCAAGAGTATGGGACCGCCGATATTGTAGCCGAGAGCTATGAAGATGACACCTGCACCTACCTCACCACGGGTAAACATACCGACAGAGAGGGCAAGGCGCTCCTTGAGTGAACGGTCACGATAGAAGAGCATAGGTGCCAGTTTACCGAGGTTTGACAACAGCGACACCATAACCACATGAAGGGCTATGACACCCCATGAAGGCATGGGCAGGGCGGCTATCACGCTTGCCGACTCCTGCGGAACTGTGCCAAGATTGATGAGCGGCATGCTCATACCTACCAATAGCATAAAGAGCATAGAGATGACGGTAGCAGCACGGTCGTCGACCTTGGAAGTACAATGTGCCTGCTTCATCACCATACCCAATACGAAAGCAGGCAGCAACACCTCAATGTGTACGCTTCCTCCCTCACCGAAGAAGTAGGCGGTAACAACATATATAAGGTATGTGGCACCATAGGTCAGTGCAGCGTAAACCAACAGGCTTTTCCAGTCACAGCGCAGCGAATAGGACCCCATCTTCTTCCAACCTATCCATAACAAGATAATTACCGTAGCCAATATCACGCCCATCTGCCACTGCATACCTATCATGGCTATCTGCAGCGGTATCATCAGCAGTATCGTATCCAGGTCATCAAAGATGGCCAACACCTGAATTTTCTTGTATATCCAGCTTCGTTGCAGTCCGATGGCTGCCAACATTGTAAATAGGATACCTGCTGAGGTAGGTGCTGCGAATCGGCTCAGCAGCAATGTCTCCTTCCACACCCGACCGCTGGCACACCAGTCGGCAGGCATCAATACAAAGATGTAGTAGCAAGCGATGAATATCCAAGGCAATGCAGCAGCCAGCATGGCTACGAGGTAATCCTTGGCATAGACCTTGATGTTCGACTTGTCGACCTCAAACTCGCGACCGACATTAATCATGATAAATGCGAGGCAAACACCAAGCAGCATCTCTACAGCCTCACGTGTAGGTTCGTAAACAGTACCCAGCGCTCCAGGCAAAAGTTGCGATAGCACCAGCCCAAGCATCAGCATCGCGGAGAATGACAAAACTTTCTTCATTGACCGTGTGTTGTCTAAAAAAATGTGTTATTAGGAATTCGGCTGCAAAGATACAAATAAACGAGCAAGAAATATCAAGCTTGCTTGAATATTTTTTACAGCGAGTGAAAATATCTTCTTAGATATGAAGATAGCCGCCTGTAGGGGCGGCTATCTCTATGTAATGTGTGCTTGCGGCTTAGTTGTTTTCGGGACGGAGCTTGCGCACAACAGCGCCAGTCTGCCACATCTCGCTCTCGCGTAGGGCACGGAGCTCTTCTTCGAGTTTCTCGCGGTAGTCGGGCTTCGAGTTGCTGTCGATAGAGATCTGCGCCTCGTTGCCAGTCTTCACACTCTCGTAGAGCTGCTCCATAACAGGCTTGATGGCATCATGGAACGGTCCCATCCAGTCGAGCGCACCACGCTGAGCGGTGGTAGAGCAGTTGGCATACATCCAGTCCATACCGTTCTTTGCGAAAAGGGGCATGAGTGACTGTGTGAGCTCCTCAACGGTCTCGTTGAAGGCCTCAGAGGGCGTGTGACCATTCTCGCGGAGCACCTCGTATTGAGCGAGGAGCAAGCCCTGGATAGCACCCATCAGTGAGCCACGCTCGCCAGTGAGGTCTGAGTAAACCTCACGCTTGAAGGTAGTCTCGAACAGGTAACCAGAACCCACACCGATACCAAGAGCGATGCAACGCTCGAAAGCACGGCCTGTTGCATCCTGGAAGATAGCGTATGAAGAGTTCAAACCGCGACCCTCAAGGAACATGGTGCGGAGTGAGGTACCTGACCCCTTGGGGGCAATGAGGATTACGTCAACATCAGCGGGAGGCACAATACCGGTGCGCTCCTTATAGGTGATGGCGAAACCGTGTGAGAAATACAGTGCCTTGCCCGGAGTGAGATACTTCTGGATGGTGGGCCAGCAAGCAATCTGAGCTGCGTCAGAGAGCAACACCTGGATGATGGTAGCGCGCTGGCAAGCCTCTTCAATACTGAAGAGTGTCTCACCGGGCACCCAACCATCGGCTACAGCCTTATCGTAGGTCTTACCTGCACGCTGGCCGACGATTACGTTAAACCCGTTGTCGCGGAGGTTGAGTGATTGGCCGGGTCCCTGCACACCATAACCGATAACGGCGATGGTCTCGTCCTTCAAGACCTCGCGAGCCTTCTCCAAAGGAAATTCTTCACGTGTAACGACGGTTTCTTCTACACCGCCAAAATTCATTTTTGCCATAACTTTCAGTTTTAAGTTTTTTAAGTTATTTAGTTATTCTGATTAATTTTCTCCAAATATTCGTTCACATGCTCGGCAGTGTCGCGGGTCACGGCGATACGCCCAGAGCTGACATACTGCAACACACAATCGAAAGCGTCAAGCTCAGTGCGCAATGCGGTAATCTCGTCTGTCACGCCCGACTTCTCCACTACGGCATATACGGCATTCACCTCCATGATACGTGCTCCGTAACGACGTATGGTCTTCGATATGAGTGGATTGGTCTGAAGGATGGGAGTGGAGATCTTCAAGAGTGCCACCTCTTGCATGAATATCTCGTCGTCAAGGAAGTAGTGTGCCTGCACCACGTCAATCTTCTTCTCTATCTGCTTGGTCACCTTGATGATGGTATCTTCGTCACTCCAGGTCGTAATTGTGTAGCGGTGTATGCCCTTGATGGACGATGCCGATGCGTTGAGGCTCTCGATATTGAGTTGCCGGCGGGTAAACACGGCCGTAATCTGATTGAGCAGACCGGCAATGTTCTCCGAGTGTACGATAAGTGTATATAACTTCTTTTCCATACCTTATTATCAAAAAACCTTTCTCCATGGGGTGAGAAAGGTGCTTTTCAATGTCATAAACTAATACCATACGATTCTCACTTCCGTCTCTTCTCAAAGACTAGACCATCAATAATGACCACGTGCAGATTCGTATTGTCTTTCATATTTCCTATTTTGGCTGCAAATGTAAATATAAAATCCCGTTTTCGCTAATAAATTATAATCTTTTTTCACTGATTTGTGTGTTTTTGATTCATTGTGATGTCTACCGACTTTATATCCTACCGACAACACGTTTCTTACACTTATTTATCTCAGATTACAACCACCAACACTCATCGGCTGCGGATTCTCGAAGCAAAAGACAAGACTTTGCTTGATGAGAGAATCTTCTTACAGCATCTCTGCTTACTCCACTTGTCAAAAGAGAGAATAAAAAAGTTTTTGGGTGTAAAAAATACAGCTATTCGTGTAAATCGCGCATTTTTGTTTTCTTAATAGGCAATCTTTTTGTACCTTTGCAACTTGAAACTTGAAAGTGATATTTAAATGAATGTACACAAGATGACCCCCGACTATATAATTGAGGTTAGTTGGGAGGTGTGCAATAAGGTAGGCGGCATCTACACAGTGCTCTCGACAAGAGCAAAGACCATATTGACAAAGACAGATGCCCAATTGATGTTTATAGGTCCCGACCTTTGGAAAGAGACAGCCAACCCGCTGTTCAAGGAAGACAAGCGCTTGATGGCCGGATGGCATAAGAAAGCAACCGAAGAAGGTCTCAACATTAGAATAGGAAGGTGGATGATTCCCGGTGAGCCGATAGCTGTGCTGGTAGACTTTACACCTTATTATAATATAAAGAACGAAATCTATGCAGAGGCATGGAATCTCTTTAATGTAGACTCGCTGCATGCATACGGCGATTACGATGAGGCAAGCATGTTCTCGTATGCCGCTGCAAAGGTGGCTGAGAGTTGGTACAGAAATTGTGCGGCCGAATCGCAAAAGGTTATCTATCAGGCTCACGAGTGGATGACTGGCCTTGGTGCCCTCTTCCTCAAGCATTGGACACCCTCTATCGCTACGATATTTACAACACACGCCACATCGATAGGCCGCTCTATTGCTGGTAACATGAAGCCTCTGTACGACTATATGGAGGGCTACGATGGTGATCAGATGGCCAGCGAACTCAACATGGAGTCAAAGCACTCCATCGAGAAGCAATCGGCACACCGTGTCGACTGTTTCACCACGGTAAGCGAGATTACTGACCGCGAGTGTGCACAGCTGCTCGAGAAAAAAGCCGATGTGGTGCTCGTCAACGGATTTGAGGACGACTTCGTGCCCAAAGGTGCTGCCTTCACTGCCAAGCGCAAGGAGGCTCGCCGTGTCATGCTGGGCGTGGCAGGCCAATTGCTCGGGCAAAAGTTCGCCGACGATACCATCATTGTGTCTACAGGTGGCCGCTATGAGTTCCGCAACAAGGGAATTGACATCCTGCTCGAATCACTCAAGCGCCTTGCCGACGAGCCTTCGCTTGACCGCGACGTACTGGCATTCATCAATGTGCCCGCTTGGGTTAAAGGACCACGTGAAGACTTAGTTGAAAGATTACAGATGAAAGAGGAAAGTAACTCTCAACTCTCAACTCTCAACTCTCAACTTCCCACCCCCGTCATCACTCACGAGCTCTACAATATGGACGATGACAAAGCACTTTCCATGATGCGTGCCATCGGACTCAACAATCGTCCTGAAAGTCGCGTGAAGGTCATCTTCGTACCCTGCTATCTCAATGGCGATGACGGCATCTTCAACCTTCCGTATTACGACCTATTGTCTGGTGATGACCTGGCTGTGTATCCTTCGTACTACGAGCCTTGGGGATATACTCCGCTCGAGAGTGTAGCCTTCCATGTACCTACCATTACGACGGATCTTGCCGGTTTCGGACTCTGGGCCAACTCACTGAAGGGTGAGTATAGTCAGCTCGAAGATGGTGTGAAGGTGATACACCGCACAGACAGCAACTGGAACGAGGCTGCCGACGAAATCAAAAACAGCATCCTTGCTTTTAGCAAGATGGATGGCAAATTGGTGACCGAGCTACGCCGTCGTGCTGCTGCCATATCCAAGAAGGCATTGTGGGACAAGTTTGTAAAGTATTATCTCGAGGCATACGATATTGCCTTAAGGAAAGTGGATTGATACTCTAATGTCATTCTGAATGTAGTGAAGAAACGTGTTCGCCGCCCGAAGGGGCTAAAGGCAATGCTTGCGCTCGGCTTGTCCGAGAATCCCGCTCAAGGATTTATAGTTAGAGGCATTTGAGAGATCATTCACTTCGTTCAGGATGACAAAACAAATAATAAAACAATAATTTATTAATCATTATAACTAATTATGAAGATTAAAGTTAGTAATGCGAACTCACCTGCTTGGAAAGAGGTGAACGTAAAGTCGCACATCCCCGCTGAGCTTGCTTGCTTGAGCGAGATGGCGCGCAACATCTGGTGGTCTTGGACTCCCGAGGCCCGCAACATGTTCAAGAGTTTGAACCCTACTCTCTGGAAAGAGTGCGGACAAAACCCCGTACTCCTGCTCGAGCGTCTCTCTTATGAGACTTTGGAAGAGCTGGCTAAGGACGAAGCCGTATTGGCACGTATAAACAAGGTATACAAGGAGTTCCGCGCATATATGGACGTAAAGCCCAACGCAGAGCGTCCCTCAGTGGCATACTTCTGCATGGAGTATGGTCTCACACACGTACTGCGCATCTACTCAGGTGGTCTTGGCGTACTCGCCGGTGACTACCTCAAGGAGGCTTCTGACTCTAATGTAGATATGTGTGCCGTAGGTTTCCTCTATCGCTATGGCTATTTCACACAGAGCCTCTCTATCGATGGTCAGCAGATTGCCAACTACGAGGCTTCCAACTTCGCTAACCTCCCCTTGGAGCGTGTGATGGACGAGAACGGCAAGCCCCTCGTGGTAGCTGTACCCTACATCAACTATCAGGTATACGCTTATGTGTGGAAGGTACAGGTAGGTCGTGTACCCTTGTACCTGCTCGACACCGACAACGAACTCAACTCTGAGTTTGACCGCCCCATCACCTTCCAGCTCTATGGTGGCGACTGGGAGAACCGTCTGAAGCAGGAGATTCTGCTCGGTATCGGTGGTATGCTCACCCTCAAGGCTATGGGCATCACCAAGGATGTATATCACTGCAACGAGGGTCACGCAGCACTCTGCAACCTCTATCGTTTGACCGATTACATCAAGCAGGGCCTCACCTTCAACCAGGCTCTGGAGCTCGTTCGTGCTTCAGGTCTCTACACCGTACACACTCCCGTACCTGCCGGTCACGACTACTTCGACGAGGGCCTCTTCGGCAAGTACATGAGCGGCTATGCACAGCAGCTCGGCATCAGCTGGGATGAGCTCATGGATATGGGTCGCATCAATCCCGGTGACAAGAGCGAGCGTTTCTGTATGTCTACCTTCGCTTGCAACACCTGTCAGGAAGTTAACGGCGTAAGCTGGCTCCACGGCAAGGTATCACAGGATATGTTCGCAGGCATCTGGAAGGGCTACTATCCCGAAGAGAACCACGTGGGATATGTCACCAACGGTGTACACCATCCCACATGGGTAGCATCAGAATGGAAAGAGCTCTATGCCAAGTACTTCGACAAGACCTTCCTTAGCGACCAGTCAAACGAAAAGATTTGGGAGGCTATCTATAATGTATCTGATGAAACCATCTGGAACACCCGTCAGGGTCTCAAGAACAAGCTCATCGAGTACATCCGCGAGGAGTTCCGTCAGAGCTGGCTCAAGAACCAAGGTGATCCCTCACGTGTAGTGTCACTGATGCAGAAGATCAATCCCAACGCACTGCTCATCGGTTTCGGACGTCGTTTCGCTACCTATAAACGTGCACACCTGCTCTTCACCGACCTCGACCGCTTGGCCAAGATCGTGAATAACCCCGACTACCCCGTGCAGTTCCTCTTCACCGGTAAGGCTCACCCCCACGATGGTGCAGGCCAGGGTCTCATCAAGAAGATTATCGAGATCTCGCGTCGTCCCGAGTTCCTCGGAAAGATTATCTTCCTCGAGAACTACGACATGCAGCTCGCACGTCGTCTTGTGTCAGGCGTAGATATTTGGTTGAACACACCTACACGTCCTCTCGAGGCATCTGGCACATCAGGTGAGAAGGCTTTGATGAACGGTGTTGTTAACTTCTCTGTACTCGATGGTTGGTGGCTCGAGGGCTATCGTCCCGGTGCAGGTTGGGCGCTCACTGAGAAGCGTACTTATCAGAACCAGGATTACCAGGATCAGCTCGATGCTGCTACCATCTACAGCATCCTTGAGAACGAGATCGTACCTCTCTACTACAACAAGAACGCTAAGGGTTACTCTGAGGGTTGGATTCAGGTAGTGAAGAACTCAATCGCCCAGATTGCTCCCCACTACACCATGAAGCGTCAGCTCGATGACTACTACACCAAGTTCTACAACAAGCTCGGTAGCCGTTTCGCAGCACTCTCTGCCAACGACAATGCCAAGGCTAAGGAGATTGCAGCTTGGAAGGAGACCGTAGCTGAGCGCTGGGATTCTATCGAGGTAGTATCTGCTACTGACGTAGCCGCTATGGATGTAGTGAGTGGCAACGATGTGAAGCTCACCGTCGTACTCGACGAGAAGGGTCTCGACGATGCGGTAGGCGTAGAGGTTGTAACCATCAGCACCGACATCGAAGGTAAGGAGCACATCTGTAGCATCGACACGATGAACCTCGTGAAGCGCGAGAATAACATCCACACCTTCGAGGTAATACACAGCGTAAACAACGCCGGTAACTTCAAGGTAGCTTACCGTATGTATCCCAAGAATGTAGACCTGCCTCACCGTCAGGACTTCTGCTACGTTCGTTGGTTCTAATCCATACGCGTAATAGCATAAAAGAATTAGGGCACATCCCGCGGGATGTGCCCTAATTCTTTTTATTGTACATTATACACGAGCTCTTTATTCACCTTTCTCCCATAGGTTGCCCCATGAGCCACGGCGACCTGCTCCGAGCTGAACACCATCATCCGAGGTGTTAACACTTTCCGTATCGTACATATTGAGGCCACTAGTAGCCATCATCTCTACTGTTTCGATGTTTGCGACCTCCATTGCAGGAGCGATATATGTTTTCTTGTCCATACTATTTGAGTTATTGAGTAATTAAGTTTTTAAGTTTGTAAATCTCTGGGGTAAGGGTCGATGGCAAAGCACTCTTCCCTCTTAACACTTAATTCATCACTACTTTCTCCCCGTTCATAATATACACACCCTTTGTCGGGTTCTCTACACGACGACCGAGCAAATCATAGACACAGGATGTCTGCTGACTGTTGTCTGTTGACTCCAGATCATCAATGGAGGTAGTTCCTTCGCCACGACTAAAACTGTACATGGGGGCTGTTGCATTTATGGAAGCAGGAAGGTATGCTTTGAAGGCATTGTTGAGAAAGTGGGTTGTACCCTCACCACCCTCACTATTTTTATTGAGCGTAGCCCTGTAGAGACCTACCCCATTCGTACCCTTAGCGAGTACGTAAGCATTACCATCTACATAGGCTTTCGCTATAGTACCGGTGAGTTCACTTGTGGCACTTGCTTCAGTGGTGGCGATAGTAAAATCGTAAGTTCCTTCTTCGCCTGCTAAAATAACACCTGTTTCTGCTGGGATAACATCAAGAGCATCAGATAACATTGCGTATTTGTCTTCAATAGTTATGGTATGAGCGGTAGCTGTGACAGGAGTTAAGGCTACGGGAGCATACAAAGTTGCATAGCCTGCAGAGGTAATAACTACAGGCAACTTGGTCACCTCTTCGACAATCCATTCACAATTGTCTACTGCATAACTACCGTTGCGGTCTACTTCATCGTCATTTTTATCATCGTAGATGTACTTACTTCCTGAATAGTTGGTTTTCAAAGTGAAGTACCCACCGTTACCACTTTCCGAGGGATTGAAGTAGACTATATTACCGCTACTTTCACCCATATTGTGGCAGTCGTGTGTGTTGCACAAGTATGTTCCCAATTCATAGTTGAGCAATTTATTTCCCTCTGTCAGGTAGAAGATGCAGCCTGCTTCATTTGCATCAGACGACAGCTTCATTTTGTTACGCTCTGCAACGGCTTTCATATATTTGCCCGAAGACTTTCCCTTGAAACGATAGAACTTGCCAGTCTGGGGTACATTGAACACTACGGCTTCATTGGCTGTGCGCAATGTCACATAGGCCTCACGGCATCCTGCTTCAGTGGAAAGTTCATCGGCAAGTCTGGCAGTAGCAGCAACCTTAGCTGCGTTATATGCCGCACCATTGCTGTAGTATCCGATTGCATCACCTCCGGGGTAGCTCTCGGCAACTGCAAAGGTATTGTAGGCTGTCAAGGTATTATGCCATACCTCACCGCTAAAGTCCATACGAGTAAAGGTGAATAGTGAACCACCATCAGAAGAAGGGCTTCCGCTCCAGAATCCCATTTTATTACTTACTCCTCCATTATTACTGAAGTAGTTGCGTCCATCGCCAGCCTTGATGTTGTGGATACCGTTGTTGGCATCCACTATCGCGAACGTCCATTCCTGGTGAGTCTCTTCTCCCTTGGCGGCTGCCCATACAGCAGCAGGAGCGTTGCTTGTGCTGCTCGCACTGAGCACATCACCACCACCAATATAGGGATGGATGAACACCTTACCATCGGCACTGCCTTTAGTGAAGTACCAACCCTGGGCAGTGTTGCCCTCGCTATAGTCGGCTACCGCCACCATTTTTGACGCAAGGTCGAATTGCAACACTTTGGTATCGCCGCGCTTGCTACCAATTTTGTATACGATAGGGTTGTTCACATCGGTTGTCACGAGCACGGGGAGATTACCGCTGGCAATGGCTGCTTCCAGTTCGTCATAAGCAAGTTGCATGGCAGCAACAGAGGCTTCGTACTCTTCTGCGGTTTGAGTGGCAGAGAGTGCCTCCTTGGCAGCGGCAACGGCCTCTTGGGCTATGGTTATGGTAGAGGAGAGCAAAGAACCTGTCTCCACCAAAGGCATAAGGTCAAACTCAGCCATGTGCCAGTAGATATGCCCGTCTTTATTCTTATTAGTTGTAGTGGCGGTCACCATGAATCGTAAGTAAGTGTACGAGGTATTGGCATCCCCTAACTCACCTGAAGTCCATTTGGCACCATTCTCAATAGTGCCTCCACTGCTGTTTCGGGGTTCTACGGTTGCGATATCTGTATAGTTAGTGCCATCATTACTACCCTGTACCTTGATAGTTTTGGGATAGTCGCCCAAGCCACTGCCGGAACGTGCCTGATAGTGAAATTTGAAGAGTGATACGGCATTCTTGCCCAACTCCACGGTCAGGTGATGGTCAAGACCGTCTGCTGGAGCAGTATTGCTCTGCCAATTGGAGTGGAAAAAGGTGCTGGTTGTATTATCCAGCAAATTGGCTACCGGAGAATCCGCCTGCGGGGCATTGCACCATACATAGTAGTCCTGACCTTTTGTTGTGGACAAGGTCACTTCTGCATAGTTGCGTTCGCTGCACTGCGCAATAAGGCTTTCAGTCTCGCCTATCAACACGCTAAGCTCACTCTTCTCCTGGGTAGCGGCATACACATCGGCAGGAAGCACCTCTTTGAGGGTCAAGGGAAGGTACACCATAGAGTAACCACCTGGAGCCTCTTCATAGAAGATGGCCAATGTCTCCTTGTCGGGGAGAAGTGCCATAGAAGAGTAGGCCGAGTACTTGTCGGAGATATTTATTTCGGTCCAGCCACTCGACAGTTTGGTAGGAGTATATTCGGCAGGATCGTTGCTCAATACCTTGTAGAAGATAGATACGCGGCTGCGGGCTTCATCGGTAGGCAACTTGGGACCTGTAGGAGCCGACTGGAAGAGCACGTTGCCCACAAGGATAGGCTCACCATTGGTGCTGTTGCCACCCCAAGCGAGATCACCCACATCATTGGTCGATACTTCACCTTCCCAATAGCCCTCTCCTGTTTTCACATTGGTATAGCGGAACACATTGAAATAACGTCCGTTGTATTTTCGGCTGCTGAGCAATACGCTACCATCGGGAAGTTCCTCGCACTTAGGCTCGTTACCCCATTTGGAGGGGCAGCTGTCATAGCCAAGTTCACCAAGGAGCTTCCATGTCTTTCCGAAGTCATCAGAGTAGATGGCGTAGTTGTGATGTTGTCTATTGGTCATTGTCACTGTCCACACGGCACAGTAGATACGGTAGTGGCTACCCACCTTAATCTTGCTGCTCTGTGCTATACGTCCTGCACCGATGAACATTGAACTTGAGTGTACCGTACCCTCGCTGTCCTTAAAAATAGGATAAAGGTCATATGTCACTTCCACGGGTTCACCAACCTCCCACTGCTGCGTACTCTCGTTGAATGTGATGTATAGACGCGATACGCGGTTGGGGTTCTCTGGATTCGCATCGGTTCCTGCACCATAGTTACCATCCCAGCAGGTGCGGTTACCGCACACGCTCATAACGAGAATTTCGTTACTCTCGCGGTCGGCTACGATAGCGGGGTCGCCAAAGCCCATCTTCCAGATGCCTTCGTTGATGTGTCCCAAACCGTCCGCAATGGTTACCGATTCAGTCCATGAGTGGCCGTTCCATTCGTCGCCAGCTTTGGTGCTGTGGCGCATCACGAGGTCCACCTCGCCATAACCAATGTCGTTGCCGCAGGGACGGTAGTCATTAATGGCAAATACGTAGCCGTTAGCTGTGGTGGCAAGAGCGGGTATGCGGTAGGGCTTGCCGTTGGGACCGGGTGAGTAGTAGAGGTATTGGTATTTGTTGTCTTCGTCTACAGCGATGTTCACGTTGGCAGTGAGACCTCCCTCGGGCAGTGCCTGTTCGCTGATGGCGGCATTTCCGTTAATGTTCATCGTCCAGCCATGACACATGAAGCCGGTAGAGATACCGAAGACTGCACCTTCGGGGAGGTACATCGTACCCGTCGAAGCAGGGATAGTGCTCTTTTCAAGCATAGTTGTGCTGGTGGCACCGTCTACGTTGATGACCAGTTCGCCAATCTTATAGTTCTGCTCGTAGCCACCTTCGGTCTGTGCGTTATAGCTGATGCTAAGAGGCTTGCTCAAGTCAACCCTTTTGAAGAGCCATTTGGAACCTCCGTCAGAGGTTGCATATAGTTTGATGTTTTGGCCCGCTCCGCCATGCATGTTAAAGCTCTGCCCTATGGTTCCTACGGGACAGATGCCGAAACTACCATCGTTCTGTGCGACAAGACAAAGATCGGTGCCATTGGCCGTAAGTGTAGCAGCAGAGCCTCCAGCCGTACCTGCAAGTGTCACCGCAAGGGATGTACCTGCGGTGCGACTATACATTTTGAATGATTCAGCAGTACCCACGAGATACCATATCTCATTCTCACCGTATGTGCTGCTGCCGCTGTTCACAGCTCTTCCTGAATAACTATCCGCAGCATTCATCTTGATGGCATAGCCCTTATCACGGTTGTTGTATACGCGAATGGGGACAAGATTGTTGAGGTCGGCCGAGAAGATATCGAGGCCATAACGTGCCTCAATGCTTACGTTACCCTCAAGGGATGTGATTTCATACTCGGTTCCCAAGTTTGTATCGTCACTATAGAATCCCAAGAAGGTGTAGGGGTTATTGGCTGTAGCAGTCAAAGTGATGGGCAGCGTCACCGTGTTCTCCCATTTGGTATAAGGGAGTGTGGTGGCTGTACCGTTTATGCAAACCTCCCCTGCCTCCGCATAATTGGTGGTGATAGAAAGCAGATTGCCGCTGGGCTCTACATACTCTACGAATACATAGTCGGTACACCAAGAACCTGAAGTTTGATTGTAGGTGTCTGTTGACTGGTCGAAGGTGCTACCATCATTCTTGGCCACGAGATAACGGCTAACTCCATCTGAATAGATGGTAGTGCCTTCATGGTTGGCTGCTGTCTTTCCCAAAGTAAAGTTGTAGGCAGCATTGGCCAGTGCCTTGTGCCCGAGCCATTTGGTATTTTCACCTACGTTCTGGAAGGTGTACTTCCCGCCGGTTACCGTACACGTCCACACATAGTAGTCGCTGCTCTCATTTACGGCGGCATTCATCTTGAGCGAGCCATTGTCGTTGTAGAGGTAACGGTTTACATACGCACCATCTGAATAGGTGTCGGCATAGATGTAATACTTCTTTCCATTTTCGGGTGTGCCGGTCTTGGTGTTTCCAAGTGCTGCCCACGCCACATTGCACACCAAGCCTAAGAGTAGGCATAGCATGCTCTTTAGTAAATTTAGTTTTCTCATACGTTTTATTGATTTTTTTTGTGTGTCAGTTGGTACTGTGTCACTCGTGGTTGTTATAAGTTTTTCAGACCGCAAAGCTACGGAAAATCTGTGACTTGTGCAAGCACTTCTCCCCTACTCTACAAACAAATCTGCACAAGTACGACAAAAAAGGAATCTTCTCTTAGGGAAAAGATACAAAAACCATCAAGTAAATTCAAATCATAAGTTCTGATTAAGTAATCACAAGTTCTGATTACGTAATCATAAGTTCTGATTAAGTAATCATAAATTATGATTTATCTTTAGACGAGGGAAGATAGAGGTTTTATAAGGTTAGTGACAAAGATTTTACACCTTTGAGAATTAAATTTAACAACATAAAAGATTCGGCACGGTTACGCGCGTAACCGTGCCGAATCTCTATACAAATGTGTCGCAAACAGTCTTTCGGCTACTTAATCACCAGTTTCTTTCCGTTCACGACATAGATACCCTTTGTAGGTGCCAGCACAAGGCGACCCTGCAAGTCATACACCGCACCGGAAGCCGAGTCGTCAATTTTCAGTTTTGAACTTTCAATTTCCGTCGTTTCTTCATCACCAAAGCGGATGCGCAGAGCATTGGCACCTGATGCTACAGGCACATTCAGGTATGCCTTATGGTTGTAGACCTTGAAGGGGGCATCCTTGCGATAGAAACCTGCAATCTCGTTCTCTACTGCGAGTACATAGGTGGCATAGTCCTCCGGAAGGGTAACCTCCCTGTACTCAGTAGCACCGGCATAGCCACGGAGCATATTGCCCTCGGTTTCTGTAGCGCCATCTTCTGCAGTATAGAAGAAGTTGAATGTCGTGTTAGCCTCTCCACGGAGCACGACACCCGTCTTGGCAGGGATGATATCATCTGTGATTTCGGTCATGGTGATGGTACCCACGTTGTTGCCTTCTGCCTCAGTACCGTCCATTGCAGGTTCCTCGGTCGCCACATAGGCCTTCACGCCCTCGGGGATGGTCGTTGCAGCGTTGGCATAGAAGGTGCCGACGCCCTGTGCGCTGATAGTGCTCTCTACCTTTGCCTCTATAGCCGCAGTCGATGCGATGGGTTTGAAGGGAGCCTTCTCAGTAAACTTGAACTGTCCGTCGCTTGCCCAATCGAGTGAGAAGCGCACGAAGCGCATAGTATAGCCACCGAACACACCGTTCTCCTCATAGTACACACCCAATGTGCCATCGGGCAATACCACAGCTGCGCTGTAGGCCGAGCCTCTGGGGCAGATGGTCTTCGGTGTGCCGAAGGTAGCACCTTCGTCCGTAGAGAGCGCTATGCTTACATTCTCGCGGCTACCGCTGTTAGGGATAGTCTGCAATGCGATATCCCAGGGATTGCCCTCTACGGTAGAGCACCATACCATGTATTCACCATCACAGGCATTACCCGAGATGCCCGAAGTGAAGCGTGTCTGTGAAGGCTTTTTCCATGTGGCACCGTCATCAGTAGTGTAGTTATAGTAGTTATACCCGCCTGCACGCACACTGATGGCGAGGTCACCATTGTTGCGTTCCAGAGACTTGGGCTCATCGGCACCTGCCGTACCGCTCGTGCCGCTCACATACCAGTTCTTGCCACCATCCTTACTCATGAAGAAGTAGAAGTGCTGGCTGTTGTCGGCCTGGCGGTTCACGAAGTTTGACACGAGTGTACCATCACGCTTCTGGAGCGCTGCTCCCGAGCCGGAGAATCCACTCTTCCAGGTCTTGGTGTCGGAGTTGTCGCAGTTGGCACCGAAGAGGTCGTCGGTATGGTCAACCGGTGTCTCCCATGTTTCGCCGCCATCGTGGCTGACGATAGTCTTCCAGCGGGGAGGCTCTGCGGCTGTGCCGGCGAAGAAGCCGTGTCCGTAAGTGCCGGCACTGGTCATGATACCGATGATGTCTCCATTGTCGCGGTTGGTGACGATAGAGGCATCGCCATGACCGTAGTTGCCACCAGTCTCAGCCGTGCCGGCCACGGTTACAGGATTGCTCCATGTCTTACCGTTGTCGTCAGAGTACTGTGCCACGAGGTAGCAGTGTGAGGGAAGGTCTGAGTTATGTTGCTTGCGGTCATCAGTAAGTATGACGAGACGCTTGCCGTCCTTGGTCACGGTGATTGCGGGGATGCGGTAGTAGAGCGATCCCTTGTCCATAGGCATCAGTGCGGCTCCCTCAGAGAGGAAGACGGTGACGCTATGCCGGGGATTGCCATTGTCCTCGGCCATTTCCTTGCCATCCACGGTGTATGAGGTAATCTGGGCATCCACGAGATTACCCTCCTTGGCTGTCTGAGCTATATCATAGGTAATCCACAAGTAGTAATCCCCAGGCTCCAAATCCTTAGTGCCCGTGATGGTGAATGTGCCATCTTCGGCTAAGGTGACGGCCTGGCCGTACTGTACACCATTCTCCTCGCGCCAAGTCATCTTCTTGGCTGCATCGATGAAGAGTTCGCGTGCATTGGTGGCGAAGTAGGCCTTCACGTTGGTGATGTCAGCCTTGTCGGTACCGATGAACTTACCCTTCACGCCCTGGAAGTTGACGTTACCCTCCAGTCCGCTCACGCGAAGAGTAGAACGGATGATGGGTTGGTCCACATTGCCGATACCGGTACTTACCTTACCCTGCACAACGATGGTGCTGGCAAGACTTGCTGCTGCTGCATTGGTTACGTCCACCTCGTCGAATCTCCAGAGCGAAGCGCCTCCTGCCTCGGCTCCCCAGCGCACGATTACCTTATTGTCGTTCTGGGCATGCAGCTCGACCTTATCGTCCTTGATGACGAAGAAGTCATAGGCTTCATTGATATTATATATGTAGTTGGGCTCGCTCACTACGCCGAATGAAGTGCTGTTACCCGTGCCATTACCTGGTGTGCCGAAATATTCGCCACGATAGTTCTTGATGGCGAGCTTGCCGTCCTTCTCCCAGAAGCTCCAGATGTAGTTGCTGCTGAATGCCTTCTCTCCGAAGCGCATCTTCTGGGTCTCGCTGTCGTAGTACATCACCTTACCCTTGCAATAGTCTTTGGTTGATGCGCTGGTGATGTAGTACCAGTACACATTACCCTCGGTGCTGACCTTGGGAGCTTCTACCACATCGAGCACAACCTTTACGGTAAAGTCGGTGAGCACCACGCCCTTGCCATTGCTTCCTGCCAGCACAAACGATACGGTGCTTGCCTTCATGTTGTTGCCGCTGATGGTTCGTGTGTTCTGCGATGTCGTGTATACTGCACCGTTGTCCATGGTCAGGCTAAGTCCCGTGTCGTGTCCGTTATTGGCGAAGGTGAAGCTGTATTCGGCAATCACATATCCCGTAGGAGCAGTGAGCGTGTATGTCGACGTGCCTGCCGATCCCGTCATCATCTGTAGCTTGTTGTTCACCCAGTTCATGTTGTTGGGGTCGCCACATCCGAACAGCAATTGTGGCGTAGCAGTGCTTTTCCACACGTTGTTCCAGGATTGGTTTGCCGAACCGTTCTTGTGATAGAGGCTACCGGTCGTTTTGTCTATGGTGTATACCAACTCCTTGGGTAACTGCTCCTCATCTATCGTGTAATAGATGTTCATGGAAGGAATCATAATGCCGGCGGTGTTCCCTACCGTTCCGTTTACATTCAGCTGTATTTGGTTGGTTTTAAGTGCCTCCATTCCTGTGACTACGGTTCGCTGCTCGGTGTCCGATTGTGCTTTGCTCTCAGCAGTGCCGGTAGCCGTGGTATAGGTAAATGTTCCGGTGAAGCCGCTTCCTCCCAAGGTGGTCAGTTCATACGCGGTGATGATATAGCCTTGGGGTAAGGTGAAGTTGTAGGTATATCCCTGCTGCAACCAGGGGCGCTTCTGCGACCATCCCAAATTGTTGGCAGTCTCATCGGTACTCTCCACGGTCAGCGAGGGGACAGTGGCTGTCACAAACTTGCCATACCATCCGCCACTTGTGGTGCTGCCATGGTAGCCCCATGCAGACTTTCCACTCTCAAATTCGGCGGTGGTCAACTGCAGCGGAGTTCCTGTAAGTTGAATGTCGGGCTCGCTCGTTACGATAGACACCATATACTGGCAACCGGCATCGCTACGGTTTGCGCCACCGCCCCAGTTCCATATAGCCGCATCGTTTGTTTGGTGTAGCTGCACGGTACCACTGCTTGCAATAAAGAGGCCAGGAGCATCTGAATAACTCAAGATCCAGCCTGCCGTAGGCTGTGCCTCTGAGGTGGTAAGTTGTGTGCTGCCTGCCGCGGTAGGTGCCAAGTAGGAGTTGTCGTGGCGGTTGATAATGTCGAGGCTCTTGTCGGTGCGCTCTACGAACTTCCACATCGAGGTTGCATAGTTATTGGCTGCCGTACCTGTCGTTCCGGCACCTACGCCATTGCTGGTAAGGTACTTGCTGCCGCGGTTGGGAGTGTAGAGTTGATACCAGACCTCGGTGTCTTCAGTGCTGTAGGCGGGCTGGTTAATTTTGGGCAGCAGGGTGTTGGTAGCTTCGGTGAGCGCTTCTACTTGTGAGGTGAACTCATCGGTTGCATTGACGGAGTTGGCAAGCGCCGTATAAGCGGCCTCAATCTGTGTCTTCACATCGGCCAGATTGGCTGAGGTGTATTGTCCTACACCATCACCCTCGGGCAAACCGGCCACCTTCACAATGGCATTGCCCAGTGCAGTGCGGTTGGCAAAGCGGGTATAAGCCGCATCGCCCTCCTCGTCGGTGAGGGCGGTGATGTTGGCTGTGGGCTCCACCTTATTGATTTGTGCAGCAAGCTTCTGCGCCACCTTCACGTAGCCCTTACCATAGAGGTAGTTGCCTGTGAAGTAGGCAGTGTTGGCCACGCCTGCCTCGGTGACGAAGTCGGTATAGATATCGAGATACTCCACATTGTCGGTGGTGCTCTCATCAGCATACTCCTTGAGCAGGGCATTGAAGGGCACCACACGGTCGGTATTGGTCGCAGCCGTAGTCGTCGGCTGTAGGCTCATGAGCGTCACCCTCGTCGTGGGCGACAGCTCCAATATCTTGGCTACCGTATTCTTGTAGTTGGTGAAGATAGTGGTCAAATCTGTATCGCTGTTCACGGGGCCTACGCCGGTGTAGAGGAACACCTGTGCCGGTGTAGCTCCATCGTGTAGGATAGCAGGTATCATCTTCTGCATGTCCACCACGTTCGGTCCGGGGTATCCCCATGCCGTGCCGCGGCTCTTCACGCGGGCACTCTTCAGCAGCTCGTGCCACTCACCGCCATGAATCATCTCGTCACCGACGATGAGGATGTCATCTGCATCCACAGGCAATTTGCTGAACACGGTGGTACGCATACCATACGCGCCACCCAAGCCGCCATCGCTCTGGGCATTGTCGGTGTAGGCCGACTTGGCCTCCTCGTTGTCCGTGACATAAGGAGCCACCTTGTCGCACCATACCTTGTAGGCATCGGCGGTGAGGTGCAGCTTGTCGTACGAGAATCCGTTGCTGTTGGTCGCCACATCCGTGAGGTCGTCCCACAAGTCGATATAGGTGATGGCCTTCTCCTCGCAGAGCACCTTGAGCGCTTCGTTGGTAGCCTTCAATCGCGCTTCGGTACGTGTACCTCCGCTACCTGTATGTCCGCTGGGAAGAAGACTCTGGATGTAGACCTTTGTGGTTGGAGTCACCGCTTGCAAACGCTCTACCATGAGGGTCACGTTTTGCAACACATGTTCCGGAGTACAGATACCAGCGGTGCCGAGGTCATTGGTGCCCAACATCATAAACACCTTCTTAGGCTTGCCGGCAGCGATGGCCTCAATATTAGCCAGAGCCTCGTCGGTAATGGCGCCCGATACGCCACGGTTCACCACGTTGTGGTCGCCAAAGGCTTCCCACCACTCGTTCATGTTGGTGATGCTGTTACCGATAAAAACTATCTGCTCCGAGTTGACGGGCAGCACTTTGAATGCATCATAACGATGATTGCGGAAGGGAAGGTCTGCAAAGATTGTGGATACCGTACATAGCAATGCCACAAGGATTGTAGAGAATCTTTTCATGGTAATTGTGTTAGATGTAATTGATGCTTAGATTATGTTATAATAGTTTTCGCTGCAAAGATAATAGAGAGTTTGCAAACTGCCCCTCTTCGTTTGTTAAAATATCCCAACACTTGCGTCTATAGGCTTATAGATTTCACCTATAAACATTTCGTTTCCGATCAACATTTTTATTTATCAAAATTTTTATTCTTGGGGCTGTTGCCATTATGGTAACGGATAGTTTTTGATGATACCGTCGAGGTAGGCGACACGACGGACGAGCCAGTCGTGCATGGCATAGACCTCGTTCATGTAGGTCTTGCCACGGAGGGGCCAGCGGGTAAACTCACGAGTGATAGTGCCGCGATGTAGCTCGTCGAGATATAATTCCATTTGCTCCCAGTTACGATCCACGATCTCGTCTTTCATGACATTCCACTCCTCCTTGAAGAGAGTGACAAAACCATGGTTACCGAAGAGACGGGTGAAAAAGGGAGAGATACCGGAATCGTAGCCACCGCGGTGACGATAGGGGTCGGTGCCGAGCACCAGCTCGCGGTGGTTGGAGAAGTAATTGTGCCCAGTAGTCATTGTGGCCCAGTCAAAGTCGTAGCCGGCATCGAAGTCCCAGAGGGGGCCCATCGTCCACTTGCCGTCGACATCTTTGTGGATGAAGACGCTGCGTGGTGCCACCAGCTCGACATTGAGCACCAACTCCTGCAGGATGAGGTAGCGCACGAAAGAACGAAGGTCCATCAGCTTATTGGTCTGCGAGAAACTCTTGTTGTTGATGGCCGTCTCCAACTCGGCAAACACCTGCTTGATGGAGTCCTTCAGGGCATCGGTGAGGCCGTCGTCGTCGGGATGCTTGATGCAGACGGGCAGATTGAACACCTCGGAGTAGAAGTTGTCGGTAGCACTGGGTGAGAGACCAGGACCATCGTCAAGGTCGAGCGCAAGGAGTATACCTCGTTGCTCATTTACGGCTACACGCCCCTTGCCCTGCTCTACCTGCTCGGTAAGCTGATAAAGCCCGATATACTCTCCATTAAGGAACACCTCGGTGTAGCGCGTGTGGTTGGTACAGGGCATATCGAGCCAATGGCCTGCCTCGAAGACAAAGGTATTCATCAGGTCGGTGACATCACGATAGTTGGCCAGCAAAACCCAATCCTTATTGGCTTCGAGTCCTAAGATAGAGGCCTTCTTGTCGAGTTTGATACGGTAGGGCTTCTTGTCGTACCACTCCCAAGTGCTGTTGCCACGACCACGAATCTTGGCCTTGCCCGAATAGTGAGGATAGCTACCTCGCCCATTGACAGAGACATAGCATGTAACATACTCCTCCTTGGAGGTCACCGCCTCGCCACTATTGATGGTGATGTACATCTGAAACACCTTGTAGCGATTCTCCGTGAAAGTGGTGGGGGCATTCTGGAACGTGATGGTATCGACCTCGCTGCTGCGGAAGGGCACTACTACCCCACCCTGCACATTGGCATGAAGGTGGCTTTGATCGGCATTGAAGTCAAAGTAGTTGACATCGTCCATTGCGAGCGGGAACTCCCAATAAGAGCCGTAGGAATGGGTGCGGATATGGATATTGTCTTGAGCCACAGCCGTAGATGCAAGAAGCACCATCAGAAAGAGTAAACGGAATACCTTGCGACTCATATTACTTCTTATATATAGTGAAAGACTGCTCGCCACACTGCACCACATAAGTACCAGTCGGAAGCTGTGCAAGGTCTACATGCTGATCCTCATCGAGTGCTGTGACGGTTACCCGACAAGGAACGCCTGCAGTATTGAATACACGTATAGGTTCGAGCGAGGTGATGGTGAACTGGTAGCCATCGGCCGAGAACTGCGGAGCAGTCTCTACAGCCTCAATACCCGAAGCATCATCAATCACTGCAAACTGTACGATACGGCAAAACTCAATCTTGCGGGTAGAGACACGCATCACTCCATTCTCGAAACGTATCATAGGGACATACTTCTCGAACGAATAGTAAATCTTAGAACCTCCCGTAAGCTCTATCATCAGGCACTTGGCCGGGAAAGCCGAGGCACAGACGAGGAGAAGGAGCGCAAGACACAATGAACGACGCATAGGCGGGATGTTAATTCACAATTCACAATTAACAATTAACGACTCATAATTCAGAATTCAACTCCCGTTCCTTTGAACTTCACCTCGTAGGGATACTGGCGATTGGGTTCGCGATTGCGCCAGGTGAGCATCTTATGCTCGTGCGGAGCACCCATTACAACTAAGTAAAGATGTTTAACCTCTTGTCCGCGAGGCATCTTCATTGCTGCCTTGCCTGTGCTCACGGGGATGCCATAGTGAGTCTTGCCATCGGCCGTAACTGCTACAAAAGCATAGCGGAGCGGGGTGTCGCTCTTGATGGTGGCACTCACCTTCTTGCCGGCCTTGGCTGGCTGCAAGCGGATGGCACTGAAGCCATAGTCCTCGGGCAGCACCTCATCGGTCGGACTATAGTAGCCCTTTGTAGCTGCGGGCTTCATGGGTGTATCGAAGGTACAGGCATAGCGGCGTGTCTCGTTCCAGGCATGTCCGAGGTCGAGGGTCACGATGTGCTGACAGGCATCAATCATCTCGTCGCAGAACTGCTCCTGCGAGAGGCCATAGAGACACTTGTAGGTAATCACGGGGTCCTCGCCACGCTTTCCGGCACGGTAGAGGTCGGCAATGCAGGTCTTGCCACGCTTCATGGCCCAGTATTGGAGTACATAGGGTGAGCGATAGATATTCTCACCATCAAGGTAGGCTTTGTGGATGGCCTTGCTATAAGCCTCGAAATGGTAGTTCTCATCGGTGAGCCAATCGGGGTTGACAAGCCAGAGCATCCACTGGCTGGTCATCTCATAGAATCCCGAGCCACCCCATGCATCACCTACACTATCGGCAGGTATCTGTAGCTGGAACGAATGGCCCAACTCGTGTGCCATGCAGTTGAGTTTCTTGTCCTGTATACGGTTGGGAGCTACCCAAAGGGCGCCAATGAAGTTGTCATAGGTGCCACCATAAGCAGTACCATCAAGCGAGTAATTGAGCATCACCATCATCTTGTACTTATCGGCCTTGGAGCCGGGCAAGGTGAAGCGTAAAGTATCGCGATAGTAGGTATAGAACGATTCGATGCGCTCCTTGAGGTTTTCCAAATCGACCTTCATGGGCTTACCCTCAAGCATGGGCGGATTGCTGAGGTCGTGGCCGAAGCCCTTCTCCCAGAAGAATACCAGGTTCTCGGTCTGCGCCGAGCGTTTCCAGCTCCAACGGCTGTTATCGTCATCAAGGTCGTAGCAACGGATTGAGTCGGGCAGGAACACCTGCTTCTGAGCAATAGCAGAGAAGCTCAGCCCAACGAATGTCAATAGCAATAGATATTTCTTCATTATATTATCTTACTTTATTGAAGTTCCTTCCACTTTAATCTGATAAGGCAACTGATGGTCGGTGGCCTCCTTCTCGTCCCATGGACACTGGAAATACTTGGTAGGAGCACCCTGAACGACTACCCACAGATAGCGCAAGTTCTCAGGCACGGTAAAGGTAGCCGTACCATCTGCCGAGGGAGTAGCCAGATTCATGTCGCCATAGACACGAGTATTGTCCCACTTGATACCGACAAAGCCATAGGCCAACTGCTCATGACCAGCCACGGCCGTATTATTATAAGCGGTAACAGTACCCACCTTATTGCCATCGCCATCGACCTGCTTGCCTGCATCACCCGTTGCAAGAGCCGAGCCGGCAGCCAAAGGCTTGATAGTAACCTTCACCTCAGTACCCACCTCGGGCAATGTCAGGGGAATGACGTTGAAGCCTGTGGGCTGCGGACAACTTGCATAGGCTACCTGTTTCCATCCATCGGAAAGGTTGATCAAAGAGGTCTTGTAATTTGAGAACTTACCCATCACGTAGCTACGAATATGGTTGAAGTCAAAGGTGGTAGTCTTCTGCGCATACTCAAAGTATAGCTTCAAGAACTCATTATAATCATTACCACAGAATATACGCATATAGGCCTGTGAGGCATCTTCGGGATAATAGCTCTCATTCCAGATGCGGCCAAGAGCCGAAAGACCGTTCTTCTCGGTCCAATAATATTGTAACCAGTAGCTGGCATATCGCATCCACTCATGTTCGAAGTGGCGATGATAGTTGCGCATCCAAACATCGAAATGGTAGCTGTTGATGGCCTCGGACGGATAGTCCTGATGAGCCTGCCACTGAGCACACTGCTCCCAGAAGCCGCAACCGCCATTGCTGTTGGGATATCCGTAGCGGAAGCCCGAGCGATTGTCATTGGCCTTGCCACGATAAATATTGTCGCAATAGGTCTGGTACTGGAACGAGTGGCCAATCTCGTGAGCTATCGTAGAGCCTACAGGCTGGCAAGTGCTGGGATTGACCCACAGGGCTCCCACCGTATTGTCATAGCCCGAGCCTGTAGCCAGCCACTCGGTCTGATACAGGAGATAAATCATCATCTTGTAGGTATCGAGCTGCGACTTGTTGTCACCGGTAACGACCATGCCCAACTCCTCCACATTGGTGGTGTAGAACTTTTCGGCCTTGAGGAGCAGGTCATCGATATTGACACGCATATTCGCAGGAACGGTTGAGGCATTGGGGTCGTCACCGAAACGGTTGTCCCAGAACACCACGAAATGCTCTGACTCCTTGCTGTGCTTGAACGACCACTTGGCATTGGGGTCGGCATAATCGTTGTTGTAGCTGTTGTCCGAGGTGCGAGGTTTCCACAAGATGCGGCCTGGGTCGCCGATGATGAGTGCAGCGCCATCAGTACCAGTCATACCCGACAGACGATAGTCAGCATAACCATTATCAAAAGATGTGGAGTAGCGGCGTATCACAGGCATCGTGCCACGAGCACGAAACTCTATGGAGTCAAACTCCGAAATGTCCATCACAAACTTATTGGCCTTGAAACGATTGTCGTATCGTACCCAAAGAGAGTCTTGAGCATACATGCCAAGTATGCCCGACAGACAGAATAGAGCAGTAAGTATCTTTGCTTTCATAGTCATTCCGTGTTTATTATTTGACAACCATTTTCTTGCCGTTCATGATATATAACCCTTTGGGAAGGCCCTCAAGAGAAGCTGCGTTCTTGCGCACAAGACGTCCGTCCAGACTATAGATGTCAGACACTTCAGGCACCTCAACGGGTTTCACTTCGTCAATCACCTCGGTATCTATAAAGAAACGGATCTCACGCACTCGAGAGAGCAGCATGGAGCGTCCTCCAACGACCAATCGCTTATCATCCATATAAGCCTTCGGTCCCCAAAAGTCATCGGTATCATACAGCGACACCGTAACCTCCTGATTATTGGTGCGCACGGCCGTCATCTTCAGCACTTTCACCTCCTCTTGCGCCCAAGCAGAAAAAGAGAATGCAGCCAAACAAACTACTAAAAACAATAATCTCTTCATATTTTCATTATTTTAATACCTATGAAAAAAAATTATCAAGCCTGTGAAAAAAGTTTTTCAAGCCTGTGAAAAAAAATTATCACACCTATGATAAAACTTTATCACAGGTGTGACACTAATTTATTCTTTCATGCCAATCTCACCGTTCCACTGGAGATACCAGTTGGCAGGCTCGTACAAATCCTTAGCTATAAAGGATTTCATTTCATCCACCTTGGCTTCACCACGGCGAGCATATACGCGGTCGGCAAGGTAAGCAGGTTCGCCTCGACGCAATGCCACACGCATCAGGTCATAGAAGCGGTGACCCTCGAAAGCAAACTCCAATGCCTCTTCATCGACAATCAGGTCCTCTACCTTCTCTATCTGATAAGCCAAGCGTGCATCGGGTGTAAGCGTAGAGTCATCGGGGAACACATAGTACTCATTGTATTCCGTCCAGCCGGAGCCTTTGGAGTGAATACCCATTGTGTTCTCTGTGATCATCTCAACAGCCGTGCGCAATACATACTGGTTGTTGGGGAAGTTGAACTGACTAACCCAAGCAGAGTCTGCTGCCGTAGTGCAATAGGGAAGCACCTCAGAGGCTATAACGCTGTTGTTGACACCCTTGCTCAATATCTGGAAAGCAAAACGAGGATAGCCTGCACGATTGAGTGCCTCGGCCATACGCAGATATACCATCGTACGACGATAGAGGTGTACGTTGCGTGAAGAATACTTGTCATTGACTCTTACAGGTAGACGCATACCGTCCTGTTCATAGTAGCGAGTACTCATAAAAGTACTATTCAGACGCAAGTCACCACGATCCATACCTTCGAGAGTGGCAGGAGCATAGATAACATCAGAGGAGTTGGTCAGGTGACAATAGACCTGTGATGCAGACAAATCGGCCAAACTCTGCGAATAGGTGATAGAGGGTCTATTGTTGTTGTTCTGCGTAGGATTGAAATAATCATTCAAACGACTATACTGGTTCTCCGAAGGGATAGAGTCACCCGGGAACATTGTGATAAGTTCTGAACTCGAAGTATAAGTCTCATCTGTACCCGAAGAGAACAAGGTCTTACCACGCCAATTTATCTCATCGCGAGACCACTGAATCAACGATGTAGTCAGAGGATAGCCCACATTCACTCCATTGCGTGTGTTCAAATAATTGTAGTAACAAAGAGCAGCTTGCTTATAGTTGCCGGCCCAAAGATTCAGGTCGCCAAGCAAAACATACATCGGGAAGTAGAAGAGGCGCGAATCGGTGTTTCGGATTGTCCCATAGCCGGGAACCTCTATTGTTTCCAATCCCTGAAGATCATTGATGAAGTACTCGCAAATATCCTCGACACCATACTTAGGATAGTCGCGCTCGGCCTCCTCTTGCGTAAGGATAGGCTCAGTAACGAAGGGTACTTCACCATAGTTGAGGGCAAGCTGCAAGTAGGTCCACGCACGATAAGCCTTGATTACAGCATACTCTTTGCGAAAGACATATTCATTACGGTTATTCTTCATGTCAATATCTACATTGGCCAGGAAGTAGTTGCAGTTGTTGATGACCGCATAGTAGTCGCGTGGAGAGTTATAGGCATTCTCATCGCTAACATTGAACATGGCAATCTCCAAAAGGTCCGAAGAGGTGACATCGGTCACATCAACCAAGTCGCCACGCAATTCGCCCAACAGAATGGTCCTGTCGGATAGGCTCTGCAACTTATACAACACGCCTATCACCGAGTAGAGCGTATCGGAAGGAGAGTCCAACTTATTGTCAGAGAAGTGCGAGGACTCCGTATCCAGAAAGTCCTGACAACCCGACATCGAGGGCACAATAATCAGTGCAGAGAGCAGCAAGGCAGCATAGCGCTTGCAAGATCCGGCGAGTATATAGATTGTTCGTTTCATACTATTATATATATAGGAGTTTAGAGATTTATTTTTATACCAGCAACAATACTGCGGCTCTGCGAGAGCTGACCGAGGTCGATACCCTGACCAATGACATTGGACGTAGCCGCAAACTCGGGATCACTGCCCAGGTACTTGGAGAGTGTAAACACATTGTTAGCCTGCACCCAGAACTGGAAACCTTGAATGAAGGTGGAGTTGATGGGCAAGTTATAGCTGAGTGTGGCCGACTTCAGACGCAAGTAGCTGCCGTCCTCAATCCAGCGGTCGCTGAAGCGGGCATTGCCCATAGGATCCTGGAAGGTAGCGCGAGGCATTGAGGTCTGCTGTCCTTCGGCCTGCCAACGATGCAGCATCGCTGTGGTCTGGTTCATGAAACGGTTACCGCCCTCAAGCTGGCTACGCATATAGTTGTATACATCGTTGCCCAGGCTATAGTTGAAGTTGACATCCAGACGGAAGCGCTTGTAACTCATCGCACTGAACAGGTTACCATAGATATCGGGATTTGGGTCACCGATGACTACCATATCCTTAGCATCAATGACGCCATCCTTGTGATTATCCTTGAAGATGACATCGCCGGCACCAAAGGGCTTCTTGTCCACACCATTCTCGGCCAAGATATAGAGACCCGACTCAGCAGCCTCCTCGCTCGTAGCAAAGACTCCCTCGGTCTCATATCCATAGAAGAGGTTGGCAGCCTGCCCTACCTCGGTACGGATAGTAGCACCATAGAGCTGTGTATCCATAACGGTCTTGTTATCGGCAAGGCGAGTAATCTCATTCTTGTAATGACCGGCACTTGCACCCACTTCCCATTGGAGATTCTTGGTAGCTATGAGCTTGCCCACTACAGAAGCATCGAAGCCTCTGTTGCTGAGTGCACCGCCGTTACTCCAGTTGTACTCCAAGCCTGAGAGGAATCCCAAAGATTGGAAGGTGAGCAGATTGTCGGTATTGCTGAAAAAGCCGTTCAGACGGATCGAGAGGCGATTCTTCAGTAGATTGGTTTCCAAGCCCACATTGAAGCGACGAGTAATCTCGGCCTGCAATTCCGAATTACCGATATTATCGAAGGCGATACCGGAGATACTGTTCATAAACTTGAACGCACGGAAGTAGCTGCGAGCAGCATAGTAATCAATGTCATCGTTTCCGCTAACATCATAACCTGCCGAGATACGCAGATAGTCAATAGGCTCTACACCTGCCATCCACGATTCGTTGCTTACGACCCAAGCACCCTGAGCACCGTAGAACATGGTCCAAGGAGCACCGAATGCCTTGATGCTGTTGATGGCATCCTTTCCAAAACGCGAAGAGGTCTCGGCAGTAGTATTGAGCTGGAGATAGTAGCGCTGGAGGTAGTTGTACTCACCCTGTGCATACCAAGCCCAAGAGTTCCACTTGTCATCAGAACCGCCATTGTTGGCATTGAGCAATGAGGAGCTCATAAACGGAGTCTTGTCATTACCCGTATTGTAACCCACCTGTGTATTGAGCGAGTAGCTCTCCATCTGTACACGGGCACCACCAAATACATGCCAGTCATGTGCACCATAGCGATTGCTCCAGTCAAGACGTGTATCAGAGAACATGGAACCCTGGTGCGAAGCCAATGCGCGGGTCTCATTGTCACGATAGGCGCTCACACTGGCCACAAAGTAGCTGGGCACACCATTCATCGGGATGTAATAGTTTTCCGAAGTGTTCACCAAGTTATAAGAGAAGTGTTCGCTCAGTGTCAAGTGGTCGTTGAACTGGTACTTGGGAGTCACCGAGATATTCAGCATCGAATTCTCATAATAGTTCTTGTTCTGAGCATTACCATAGTCATTGACAGCAATCGGATTGGCCAACTTGTAGTTATAATTGTTGTACTTAGACAAAGCCTCATCAAGGTAGCTTTCATCGTTCACATCAATAAAGCTATTGGAGAGCACACCGTCGGAGTAGGTGTAGGGACTGAGCATAGGACTCTTCACATAGGCCAGGAAGCCTGGTGCGGTAGAGGTGCCTTCGCTATAGTCAAGTGTAGCGCCATCGTTGCGCAAGTTGCGCGACAGCTTGGCAAAAGAGATGTCGAAGCGGGCATCAAACTTGTCGGTAAACTCAATATCGGTATTGAAGCGGATATTGATACGGTCCATGTCGTTGCCCACCAGTGTGCTCTGCTTGTCTACATAGCCCAATGAGAGGTTATAGTTGGCCACATCGTCACCACCACTTACATTGATGTTGTAGTTCTGACTGATGCCAGTGCGGTACACATATTGCTTCCAGTCGGTATTGTTGTGATACTGGGGATAGTAGTAATAGGAAGGATTCTCATTGAGGAACTTGAAGTCCTTGATGGTTGTATTTGTCGTAGACAAGAGATCTGAAGCATAGCTCTTGTACTGCATTGCATCCATCATATCTATAAACTTAGGTTCCAAGGTAATACCAGAGGAAACACTGGCGGTAATGCGTGTAGCCATAGTCTTGTTGCGACGTGTGTCGATCAAGATTACGCCATTGGCACCCTTGGCACCATAGAGCGCTGTACCGTTGCGTAGCACAGTCACCTTCTCTATGTCGTTCGGATTGATGTTCGACAAGATGTTATTGTAGAAACCCTGATGAAGCATCTGACGATTGTACTGCTGGTCAACAATAACACCATCAATAACAATCAGCGGCTGGGCATTCACATTGAGTGAGTTGAGACCATTCATGAACATGACACTACCGATTCCAGCAGTACCACTGCGTGAGATGGTGTGAACGGCAGCACCAGCCTGTTTCTGAATCTCCTCTTCGATAGAGACTGCATCCGAATAGTCGAAATCACGAACAGACTGTATGCCCAACATATTGTTGCGCTCGATATACTCGTCGGCAAAAGTCTCTGGGTAGAGGTAGGAGTTCTTCACCTGCTCACCCTCAACTACACCCACCAAGATGCCGTTCATATTGGGAGCCGAGATAAACAGCTGACTTACACTGAGGGGAATATTCAGCGTGTAGGTTCCGTCAGGTTCTGTGAATGTACTGTAACCATCCAGTGCAGCAGCGCTAACCAGCACACCTGACATAGGCTGATGGGTAGCTCCATTAAAGACTACACCTTTTACGACGCGAGTCGGCACTTGCTTTCCAGCCTTCAGGACTGCAATATCTGCCGATTGCTGTCCGTTGCTTGCATCTTGCGCCAAAGCGGGAGCCGACATCAGCAAGCAAGCAGACAAACTATATATTATATAATTCTTCATATCGTGTGAATTAAAATGCAACGTTACTCTTACTCTCCTTCAACTTCATCTACATGCGGCTTGAATATGATACAATCCAAATGCATCGTATTAGAATACTGTGTCGTTTGGTTACGACTCACCTGGCTCAAGATCTGAAGGTTCACTACAGGCTCAGCCAATCCGTATGCAGAGGTCGGGAACACCACCTTGGAGCCTATCAAAAGAGTATCTACACTACCCGATGTAGACTCTGCTGCGTTCAAGCGCTTTGTCTGGGTCTTTCCATCAAGATTATTGAAGTTCAATATACCGCGAATACGGTTAGGCAAGCGATCTTCATCCGTAGCATACGGGTTATAAGCCTCTACGGGTGCTGTCACTATATAGATATCATAGGGGATGTTTGACAATGTGCCAGGAATAGAGAAAGTCACCTTAGGAGCAGGGAATTTATCGGGATCCTCGGATGTATTCTTAGGAATAACATCCACATAGGCATTGCCCGACAGCTTATTATAGAAAGCATTGTCCATAGAAACGATGCGGATAGTAAGCGGAGTCTCACACTCCAACAGACTCTTCTGATAGATTTGGTTCTCAGCCTCCACCTTGATGGTTTGCAAGAAGGTCTTCGACTTGTCAATGTTGAATGTCTCGGCCTTACGCACATGGCCGTTGCTACATACAATATCTTCTGTGCCATCAAATATACCACCCGCCTCAAACGGTTTGTAGTAGATACCCTTAGGCTCAGCATCCAACAACAAGCGCATCAAGGCAGTGGGAGCAATGGTAGACAAAGCTGAATCCTGGAATGCAGCATCAGGATTATCAGTCCTATTGAAGAAGGCACCCATCAGGATTGACATCTTGGCATTGTTCTCTTGCAAAGAGTCGGCAGCTGCCAAGGACTTGTCATATACGAAATATTCGCGATATTCATTATACAATTCAGTCCAAACCTTATTGGTAGGAGCGAGCATCCAGTAGGTGCTATCCTCGGAGTTGATATATCCATACTGACTGAGGAAGCTGTTGCGGAGTACCACAACTGAATCAAGGTATACGGTCTCACCATCGACAATACCGCCAGCCACACTCTGATTGGGGTCAAAGTCATATACGCTGTAGCTATTGATAAAATTGTAAACGCTATCCAAATCTGAGTCAAGTCCCAGATACTCGAACACATTGGGGAAATAGTCAACCTTACCGTTCAGTGTGTAGAGCACACCGTTGCTATGCAGTTCGTTAGAAACACCAAAGGCTTTGCCGCCAATACTGGTCTGAGTAAGCACCTGATACTTTCCATTCATCATGGAAATGGAGTCATTGGTCATTGACGACACCGACTTACGATATAGCGCAATGTGATTGTGCACAAACTGCGTAATCACTCTATTGTCGTTTGTCTTCACTCCCTGACTCTTCTGCAGGGTATAGCTCTCGATCAGGCTGTCAGCCTCCGCGAGTGAAAGATAATTGTTCGTAGGTGCAAATACCGAATAGGTCTGGCTACCATTAAGCACGATATCATATTCACAAGCATCTATCACCTTGGCAAAATTGCTCAGTTCGCTACGCGAAGAGATTTCCTCCCACAATGTATTGCCACCAGCAGCCTCCTGTCGATAGTGCTGCTCCCAAGTATCGGTACAGCTAGTGCCAAGCAACAAGAGCAATGCAGCACCTATACCATATATATATCTATTGTTCATAATCATTCTGTTTCTATAGTTCCTCATTCGATTACAACATATCCTCCATAGCGCCCTCGTCGGTCACACCGTATACACTCTTGGGCACCAGTTCGATATAGTCGAGCATAAACTCATTGTCATTACCCTTCTTTGAAGATACGCTGCGCACACGCAAGAAGTGGTCCTCGTTCGGGTCGATGTGTACCGTACACAACACACGGCGGAAGGTACGGAGCTGTGTAGCAAAGACTACTCGGTTGGTTGTACCCATATCGAAGCGATAGCCACCGGCAGCACCACGATAATAGCCCTTGTTCTTCAAAGCCTTCTGGTCGGCAGCCAGGTTCTGAGCCGACATCGTGGTATAGTTGGCTACCCAGTCAGCACCCAAAATAGATGGGTCGTCCAAGGTCTTTGTCATATCCAAAGGAATACCCTGAGGCTCGTTATCAAAGTATACCTGAGCAATACCACGAGTAGGCTCGGCAGCATAACCCAAGCGAATCTGCCACTCGCCTTCATAAGGTACAGGAGGAAGCTTGAAGGTAATATCGTAGTTACCGAACATATTCATCTCATCACCTTCGTAGCTATCGTAGAAGCTGTGAGGACGACGATAAACGAAGAGTCCGTTCACCTTCACGTTCTTCAGATATCCATCGGGGAAGTAGTAGTTGCGTCCATACTTACCGGTTTCATCATATTCAGGGTCGTTCACGGTGGGATCGGTACCGTTCTGGCGGATGTTCATTGTCATCAACTCAGGGAATATGGTAGACATATCCATACGAATACGGCAGTTGTGTACCACGTCGCGTGTTGTCTCAGAGAATGCGAGCAAGTCATCCACATAGAAGTAGCGTCCGTTGATAGCGGCATTGGCATACTCATTCTCTACAGTCTGACTGATCATAGCTCCCTTGATCTGGTACTCATCGTCGTAACGACGGTTGATGTAACGCTCACCCAGAGCACTACCGCCACCATACTTCAATACAGTCAATTTCTCCACTCTTATCATGGTGTGAGGCAACAATGTCTCATACCAGTCGATAGGATTCATAATGGTAGTCTGGATACCAATGTCATTACGGGGAGTCAACAAGTTCCAGCCAATCACATCACGGTCGAGAATATGGTAAGCGACCAAGCGGTTGAGCGGATTCTTACGATGGGTAAGTGCCACAGAGTCCATGCTATAATAGCTCTCTCCCTGGTCACCATACACTGCGCCATAGATTTCGGCAGCCTTAGCATAGAGGTCTTGCCAAGTCTCAATACCATACTTCTCCTTCAGCACCTTATCAGTAGGAACAAAGGCGGTGAATCCTTGCTTCTTCTCATCGGGAGCAGTAGCAGTCTCACGGTTTACGTGAGAAGTATACTTCACGCGCTCATAGTCCTTGGGGTTGTAGCTGGGATCACGATAGGCATACAACGAGTCGATAATCTTGGTTCTGCTCAATGCTTCCGTAAAGATGGATATGGTAGGATTCTCCATCAAAATATCGGGAAGCATGCGGCTACTGCTCTTCAGCACACCGCTTACAGGATGTACGATACCATTCTCCACCTCTTCGTCTTGTGTAGCAAAGAGGATGTGAGCCGAGCGGTTGAGATACACCACTGCATTGCTATTGCTGTCAACACCATGAGTGATTTCAATGTAGCAGCGGTTCATATTGGCTGTGGTCAACGTACCATCAGCCATGTCGGCCACCTCGTAAATATTCTTCACCAAGTGAGTACGTGCAATTGTATCGCAGTCCTCATCGGTCAGTTCATCAATGGAGGTCATTCCCCTCTCGGCCAAATATACCTTGAACGCATCATTATGAGGAGCAAAACAGGTATAATGGCCATATACAGACAAGGACTCAAACAACTCGGCACGCTTAAGAATAGCAGTGAAGTCGCTAAACTGTTCGCGCGACTCGAGATACTCACTCATCATCTCGCCAGTAAATGTATAGTAGTTCGATGTGTCTACATCATTGCAACTGTAAAAGATGCCCGAAGCCAATATAAACTGCAGCAACAATAAAGCGATATTTTTTCCTTTACGTTTCATAGTATTTCGTTTATATCATTTATTACTTATTTCGTCATTGTGTTTTCGTATGAACCTTCATCCTCGGTCGGATAGGCAGGATTCTGTTTGAGATAAGGATTTACCTGAAGCTCCTCCTTATTATACGGCCAATACAAGCCATCCATACGTGAGAGTTTACTCTGCACCACACTGGCATTGTCAGAGCCCTTACGGGTTACCTGTGCTATCAGATAGCTGGTACTGTTTTCGCGTTCGGCACGACGCACGAGGTCAAACCAGCGCTTGCCTTCGAACATCAGTTCGCGGTTACGCTCGTCAAGTACAAGATTGGTCATCTGTGTCTTGCTGCTGAAATCACCGTATGATATTCCACCCTCAGTAGAAGCGAAGCTTGAACGGTTGTTGACAACACTGACAATTTCAAAGGCTCCACGGAGCAATGAGTCGCGCACGACAGCGGCATTATCTGTCGAGTCATTCTCGTCGATTAGCTGCACCATTGCCTCGGCTTTCATCAGCATCACATCGGTCAGGCGATATACTATCCAGTTAGCATAGCAATTGTTTTTAGCATACAGACTACCATAAGCAGCATTCGGCGTAGATGCCGAAGCATTCACTATACTACTGTTCGATGCGTACTTATTGATACCATAAGTAGTACCTGTCGACTGCATGTTTTCATAATAGCGGCTATCATACTTATGGGCATACACATTCGGTCTGTCCAGAGTCATGTCGGTAGTGATAAACTCTGCTGGTTTCACGATACCGGGATATGTCTCTTGGTTACCATAGTAATAGCTTACAGCACCATTGGAGAGCATCGTCTCTTCTGAGGAGTAGTTGAGTTCGAAGATGCTCTCACGACTGTTTCCTGTACCAAATATCATGTCGTATGCATTGCCATAATAGCTACTCAGCCTATCAGATATCAGCGGATAGCCGCCAATCATCTGGTCTTCTACACTGGCATTACCTGCCAGCTTGTCGAGCACTTTCTGGTAATCTGCAGTCTTGGCATCAATCACGAGATCGGCATAACAGACAGCAGCTTCATAATTCTGGTTCCACAGATGCAAGTCGCACAAGAGTGCATGTATAGCATCCTGTGTGACACGGCCAGTCTGATAATTCAGCTTATTGGCCGGGTACTTCTTCACAGCATAGGGTTTGACAGCCTCCAGATTTGTAATCAGCGAGTCGAGCACATCATAGAATGGGGTTGCAGGCAACGCCATCTCCTGTGTATCTTCAATGAAGGGCTCTGTCACATAAGGTACATCACGGAATGCACGAATCAGGTAGAAGTAGCAGAGGGCACGAATTGTCGATACCTCGGCAATTGTTGCATCCAGCTCGCTCTTTGTAAAGGTGGGGTCCTTCTCGGCCACGCCTGGTGCATAGTGCAACACCGTGTTACATGTATTGATAATACTATAGAAGGCATCCCAATTGGTGAATGTATTATCCGACTTGATGTTCTCCTTGAACACATTCTCCAGACTCTCATTATCACTAATATTGGTACCACCTATTATATTATCAGAACGGAATTCACCCCAAGCCATCATACGCTCCACCACTTCTTGAGACTGCAGTGAGGCATAACAACCTGCCACGATGTTCTCCACATCGCTCTTCTCATTCCAGAAGTTTTCCAAAATAATCTCGTTCAAAGGTTCCAAATCAAGGAAGTCACCACATGAAGTAAAAGTGAGTCCCATGCAACCTATCAGTCCTATAATCAATTTTCTTTTCATAGTCTTCATTTTAGAAATCAACTGACAAACCTAATGTAAACGACTTCGCACGTGGTGTCTGTCCACCATCCGATGCAACGCCATAGCCACCATAACCCACTTCAGGGTCTACACCTTTATAACGTGTCAGGCAGAAGAGGTTGTTGGCACTCATATAGCATCTTACACCACGCAAACCGAGACTCTTGACCCAATCTCTGTTCAACTCGTACGACAACTGTATATAGTTGAGACGGAGGAACGAGCCATCCTCCACGAAGCGGTCGCTAATCAAGGTGTTGTAGTTAGAACCGGCACCAAACATTGCGCGAGGAATAGAGGTGTTGTCACCCTCCTTACGCCAACGGTGATTCACCGCCTTGCTCTGATTGTTGTTGCCAATCATCGCCTCGGCATCCAAGCGTGCAAGGTTGAGAATCTTGTTGCCTACACGATAGGTAAACTGTGTATTAAGTCTCCACTTGCCATACTTGAGATTATATCCAAATCCACCTGTCAACTTAGGCAGCGAGCTACCCAAATAGACGATGTCCAATGCGTTGATGTTACCGTCGTGGTTGACGTCCTCATAGATGGCATCACCCCCCTTGAACTCATAAGGCAGAGTGGTACCCTCATTAGAGTAGTTATACATCATCTGAAGGGGCAATCCATCCTCATCGTACACCATGCTACCATCGGCATTGAGAACAATAGGAGCAGTCTTGCCATCGGCAAGGAACTCAGCACGCTCATCGTGCGACATGTCAGCTACAGTCTCATAATTGTATTGGTATACGCCCTTATATCGGAATCCGTAGATAGCTCCGAACGGATTACCAATCTGTACACGCTGCAGCACCTCGCGGTTGCCATAGTTAAAGTCACTGTTCAGCGATTTCAGCACGGTGGGGTCCATCTCCAGAATCTCATTGTAGTTGTTACCGAATGCCAAGTTGAAGTCAAATCCAAACTTGCCTCTCTTCACCACCTCACGAGTGTCGATATTCAATTCCCAACCCGTATTGCGCATTGAGCCCACGTTCTTCACTGGCAATGTCTTGTAGCCAGTGCTTGAGGGGATTCTCACATCGGGCATCAACATATCCTCGGTCTTGGAGTTATACCAGTCCAATGTCACATTCAACTTATCCTCGAAGAAACCGATATCCATACCCACATCGTAGGTCGAAACCTTCTCCCAACGAAGGTCAGAGAGACGGATATTGAGCGGCGACATACTGCTCATATCCAAGTAACGGTTACCTACACCATATTTACTTTCATAGAGGTAATCAGCATTAGGCGCATTGCCCACACGTCCCCAGCTGGGACGGATTGAGAGCATAGAGAGCCAATCCTTGGTAGGCTCCATCCACTCCTCATCGATGACGTTCCAACGCAACGATACAGCAGGGAAGACACCCCAGCGCTTGCCAGGACCAAACTTGGTGCTACCATCAACACGCACCGAGAAGTCAAACATATACTTACTCTTATAGGCATAGTGCGTTGAGAAAGTATAGTACAACGAACGCCAACGGCTATAACCTGTAGACTGACCAGTAATCACACCACCGGCATTAGGGCTGGTGATACCACCCGTAGGCAATCCGTGACCTGAAGAGGATTGACTGCTCGACTGACCTGTGGTCATCTCCATACGTCCCATCGCCATCAGTGAATGGTCAGGGTTATTGAAATGAGGTATCAACGTCACCGTTTGCTTCGTATTGAGTGCTACACTCTTGCTGCTTGCTGCGTATGCAGAGTTTACACCCGCATTCCATGCCACCGTCTTCAGTTCGCTCGGATAGAATTGGTCAACATAGTCATTGAAGAGGTTCATGTAGAAACGTCCATCCCAATTCAGCTGCCATGACTCGTCGTCAAGACCCAGCAGTCGGTACTTGATCTGCAACTCGGGCATGATGTCGTAGGTCTTCTGATTGTTGATGGCAAGATGAGCACTGGCCACAGGATTCACATAGTCTTTCTGATTAGGATTATTTTCACTTCCATTAAACTCCTTAGATGCTGACTGCAACATCGTATAATAACGATCCGTGTCAACACCTGTAATAGGATCTTGCTCATAGATACTCATATTAGGCATCTTCTTGTAGGCCAATGACAACAGATTGTCATAGTTTCTGTCGTTCTTCGTATAGGTGAGCGAGAAGTTGGTAGCGATAGAGATACGTTGGCTAACGAAGTAGTCGAGAGCCACACGTGTAGAGAATCGGCTCAGGTGCTGCTTGATTACGCTACCTGTTTCATTGTCGAAACCGCCGGAGATACGGAAGCTGGCCTTCTCACCACCTCCCGATACGGAGATATGATGGTTCTGGCGCAAACCGACCTGTGTCACTGCCTTTGCCCAATCGGTATTGTTGTTGTACTGCTCATACTCCGAGAAGTTCTTGTCGTAGTTGAGCTCACGGATGTTGGCAGCAGCGTCACTCTGTGTGGGATTGAAGTATGACTCCTTCAACAGCATGGTGTAGTCATCACCATCGAGCAATTGATAACCCTGAGGCTGGTAGGTACCAGTCATACGCATCGTATAGGCCAACTGAGGCTTACCCTGCTTACCGCGCTTGGTGGTCAACTCAATCACACCATTGGCACCTTGCGAACCATAGATGGCCGTAGCAGCCGCATCCTTCAGTACGGTGATGCTCTCGATATCCTCGGGATTGATGTTGAGCAATTGGGCAAATTGCTCGTCATTGGCCGACTGAACGTCGAAGTCCGACATATCCACATTCCATGTATTACCGTTCACTACAATCAGCGGATTGCTGCTGGTGAGTGTACTTACCGTAGAGGCACCACGAAGGCGCATGGTAGTACCAGCACCCAGGTTACCTGATACCGATACGATGTCGAGACCCGAGATACGTCCCTGCAAAGCCTCGTCAATCGTATTGATACCCAATCCTTCGAAACCCTCGGTTGAGAGTGTTTGCGCTGCAAACGACACCTCCCGCTCCGGGATAGCCAAACCGCCGGAATTGATACGGCGTTGCGACACAATAGTCACCTCGGCAATCTCATTCTCCGACTTCATGTGTATCGTATATTGCTCACGGTCGATAGGAAGCCACACGGTGGTGCATCCTACATAGCTGAAGCGTATCTTGTTCTTCGGATTCTTCACTCGCATGGTAAAGTTACCATTGAGGTCGGTAGTAGCCGATTCTACAATACGGTCAGTACCGTCCATCTCACACACATTCACACCAAACAACGGTCCCCAATCATCAGAAACAGTTCCGAATACTTGGGTTATCTGTGCCCTAAGCTGCACTGTGGTCAGTAGCAGCGCCATCATTGCGATAGTTCTCAATATGTTTTTCATCTTCGTCTGCTACTTTAGTTATTTGTATTCCAGTTTATTTCTTCTCTCCATGGTTTCTTCTGACTCTTATCATATAGGAGTACACCATCGATCTGATGAACTACAACGTCCGAAGCATTGTATATCTTGGAACGTTCGTTAGAACCAGAGCCTGCGGTCTCAATCCAATACTCGCGTCCCATTATATTGTACAGGCCATTCTCGGTCATTACTTTTCGGGGAGTTTCATTCACCTGGTCCTTCATGGTCATCTGATAATCATCGGCATCAACCGTCACGCTATAGAATCGTTTGTTGGCTGTATTCATCTTTGAAGTCTCATACTTGCCACCGCTCACAGGCTCACCACCGATAAAGATGGCATTATCCTGGATGTGATAACGCAAGAAGTCGGTGATGCGGGCTGCCACCTTCGTCTGTGCTGCCTTCAATGCTGCTGCATCGCCACCAAAGTCCTCGGCTGTCAGACTCTCATAGTCGTCCCACGTAGGCAACAGGCCTTCATCATGCAACTGCTGTATAGCCTCGTTAGTAGGCACATAGATGGTGTAGTTATACGCATCGAACAGGCTGATGTTGCGGTCGATACAGGTATATCGTCCACTCATCTTCTCGGCAATCAGTGAGCTACCGCCCAAGAGTTCGTAGAACTTGGAGAACTCGGGAGTATCACGCAGAATAGAATAGGCCGAACGCTTGCTGCTGAGAGGCATCTCGGTTTCCATCACGTATGACTTACCGTTACCCTTCTCGCTGAGGTCGTAGATTTGAGTTACCACAGGTGAGTTGCTTCCCTCCACGATTTGCCATCCGCCTTCGATAGTCATCGAGCCTTCGATGCCGGCATTGGCCACCTTGATGGTGCTTCCACCCTTCGTCTTATAATAGGTATGTCCGTCCTCTACGTCGCCCACCACAATCATGTTGTCGATGATGTCTTCCAGACGGTCGAGGATTTCATCGTTGTTTGCCTCCACCAGCTCTTCACCTTCGACGATACTCTTGGTCTCCACATTGTATCTGAAGCGGTTGGCCTTCACGGTCTTTCTCTCGTCATCGTAGTAGAATTGATAGAGGATAGTGAGCGGATAGGTCGCATATGAACAGGGGTCAATATACTCCAGCATGGCGTTGTTGGTAGGTATGATGAAGCTGTAGTACGAGTCCATAGAGTTGAGGTATGCCTCAAAGTTGAGTTGCTCCAAGCCCCAATAGATTACGCTCATCGTATTCTGGTTGATGAGAGCAGGGAACGATACCGAAGAGTACTCGGCCGGAGTAAACACCTGGTTGGTCATGTATACCACACCGTTGCATCCCATGAAGCAGCTGTCTACGTCCTCGGGCTTGATGCCGATGGGCACCTTGGTGGCATTGTCTACTATATTGTCGAACTTCGATGGGACGGTTTCCGAGAAGGCATTGATCATGTTCAGGTTGAGCAACTTCACCAAAACCTTCATCGGCACATTGTCCCACGTTCTGTACATATCCTGAATCACTTTACCGGCACCATTCCACCATTTATCAAGCGCCTCATTTGTAGGCACCAGCATAGCACCGGCATCGTAGTGCAGGTCATATCCAGCAGTGTTGTCGTAGATATATTCGTTCCATCCCGGATCGAAAGCCAACTGTGCATCTACAGGCTGTCCATTGGGGTCGGCATTGTTGTCGCCTATAGCCGATGTGGTGGCAAAGTAGCGAAGCACAAATACCGAGTCGGTATTCTTATACAATCGGTTATACTCTGCTGTAGCCCATGCATCATAATAGGGAGCGCTGAAGCGGTTGAGCAACGATGCGTAGGTGCTCATCTTGGGGTGCTTGTTGATGATATTCGCCATATTGTCGGCCGACATCATCACACCGTCTACCTTATGTATATAACCGTTCTTGCAAGTGATGTCGCGCTCAATCACCTTCATGCCATTGACATACGAGTCAGACACGCTATTGCACTGCCCGTTGGTAAGCTTGGCCAAGTCGGCATTGGTGATACCATGCTTGCGCATATAAGAGGGCAAGAAGTGAATCATGGGCTGAGGCGTATTGTCGCGCAACAGCACGATGCCTTCAGGGTTGTTCCTATACTTCTGCCAATATTGAGTATTAGGCATTTGGGCTGGAAGGATTCGCGATACAGAGTCGTAGACGCTCACGGCTGTGGGTCGGCGCATACACTCTCCTCCTTCGGGCGGATTACCGCTTACATTACTAAGCAAGTCGATGAGGTAAGCGTTGTTGATCATGGCACTGTTGAGCAGCATCTTAATCTGCGACTGGCTCAAATTCTCAAACTCAAGACCTTTGCTATGGAAATAGGCATCATAGGTCTCATCATCCGTTACAAAGAGAGTCTTACTACCCGTCTGACGGAACACGTCGGTAAGCCCCAATGAGTCGATGAGGCGCAACGTATAGGTGTAGCTGCCCTCCTCTTCCAATCGCTCATAAATGGAGTTACCCAACCATGCAGGTTCCTCATAGAGAGATTCATCTTTGCACGACTGCATCATGCCCACTCCACCAAGGAGGAGTGCGAATGCACATGCTTTCAGATACGTCTTTTTCATATAGTAGTATTATGTTATTCCACCACAATTTTCACACTCGCCATCTCACGTCCATTCTGTGCTTGCAGGATATACATGCCTGGCTCCACATCGGCAGGGATGTAGTAGGCACCGTTACGCAAGAGGCTCTGGTTATACACGTTACGTCCGTTCATGGCAAACATACGCACCTGTACCATCCATTGCGAAGCGCCGGTAAACGAAACGTTCAAGGTCTCACCAGCCTTTACCACCTGCTTGTCGGTAGTGAAGCCAAACGTCACCGCCTCCTCGATAGGTTCTACCGATACGTAGTCATCCTTGTCGAAGTTCTTGTCCACAATCAGTCCACGGTAGTTGTACCACTTGTAGTTGGAGCTTGCCGGCTGGTAGGCATTATCCATCATCTTCAGACGGTAGTCATAGTGTGCCTTGCGAGTGGCTTCACCTTTATATATATAATCGGTGTTGCACACCACGGCGATGATTACATTGTTGGCAGGCACGTCGGCCAGTTCGATGGTCACCTCCCCTGCTCCCTGCACAGGCTGCGAGTAGTACACCTTACCGCGCTTTGAGCGGAAAGCGAGCTGGCACTCCATATTGTCGCCCAAGGGTTCAAAGTAGATGCGCACGATGTCGCCCTTCTTGCCACTCACATGGATAGGAATCTGATTGGCACCGCTCCATCCGGGCGTGGTGCGGTATTCGGGTTTCCACCAGCCGAGACTATCGGTCTCATTGCACTTATACATATTGGCATAGGGAGTGGCTTTCCATACCTCTACCTTTCTGTCCGAGAGGGCCAACTCTTCCTTGATAGAGAGTTGCCAGTTATTGTCAATCAAGGCACGGCTGGCGTTCGACCACTTGCCGAAATCAATCATCGCCTGCTTCACACGATACTCACGGATAAGCCTACGGATACCCACCTCGCCTATCGTGTCGGCAATGCCCACAAGCACACGGTCCTTGCAATAGCGCCATACCCAAGGCAAAGCGCCATCACCAAAGGTCACCGTGAGGAAGTGGGGGAACAATTCGCCATACTGATAGCCACCGAGCAGATTGCGCCATGTACCAATCTGATTTCCTTTCGAGTCACGTTTATTTACCCCTTCCGCACCGGGGCCTCCAAAGCTGCCGTCGAGCAACCAGCCCGAATAGCATTCGATAGGAATAAACGGGGCAATCATATTGGCAGCGCTGAGGAATCCCATACTCTCGGGGATTACGTTGGGCGTCTTGCTCAGCTCGGCATCGGCCTGCATAGAGGTGTTGCCGCTCTCGTGAAACCAGTCTGCATTCTTACAGCCTTCGAGGTCGGCAAACACGGCATGGATGCCTTCATGCACGCAAGCACTCTGCTGGCCTGCAGCATCGTTGACTGCCGACTTGTAATACTCGTCATATGTAAAATCGGGGTCAAAACAGGCTACGGGATAATAGCTCAATAGCACCATAGGCCAGCTGCTGCCATTGTGCCATGTCGCACTCTGCCATCCACCACGATCTGTATTTGAAGCGCCGTCTTCCAAACCACTACCGAACAAGCAAATGGTACTATAGTAACCATTACGTGCACGTTTGTCAGGAAGCCAACCTAACACATCACGGAAGTAAGCAAATTCCGTATCCATATGACGTAGCAGATTATCAATTGCCTCATCTGTCACATATTTGTTACGGTTCTTTCCCCATACGAACGCCCACCAGCCATAGGTTTTATAACCGATCTGACCTTTCTCGGTGAACATTTTCGTAGGCGCCTCCACCCCATTGGGATAGTCGTTACGGTAGTTATAGTTAAGCTGTGAGCTATAGGCAGGCCACTCATAGAGCTCGCCCGGCACCACACGCTCATAACCCAAGATGCGCACCTCGCGAAGGCCACAGATGGAGTCGCTCTTCATGTAGATACGCATCTTTTTTGTTTCGAAAGTATTTTCAAGAGTAGTCACGTTCGACTCATCAATCTCGTTCAAGCTTACGCCTTCACTCCAAGCCTCACCATCCCAATAGCAGAGATAGGCATCGGTGGGCAGGGCAATCGCCTTATAGCTGTTGGGGCGTGCCCAATAAACGACGGTCTGAACAATTTGCGAAGTGGCCGACCATTCCATTTCCACATAGTGATACTGCGTGAGGTCTGCACCCTCGGTGCTCCAACATGCCACACGTCCATTGTCATTGACAAGAGCAGCATCCTCAGCATTCACCGAGACTGTGATTTTACTGACTTTTTGAGCCAGATTGACCATAGTCGCTTCGGCATACGAAAGCATAGGAAGCCCCAGGAGTGCAACAGCACATAGGTGTTTCAGGTATTTTCCTAACTTATTCATACAGATTGTTTTTCATCCCATTAGTTTTAGCAGTCTTAGACACGTAATATCTAAAACTCGACAAAGTAACTGAAAGAATCTTAATAAAGCAAAAGAAAATCATAAAAAATATGCCACACTAATCGAGAACAAGGTGAAAAAAGTTTATTTTTGGGGTGGCATGGCATTGTGATAGCGCCGACGCGGTATGAAAGCGTCGGTTGCGATGACTGAAGCTTTAGCTTCATCAAGGAGTGTCAAACTTGTTTGAACTATGCCGAGCAAGCAAGCCATCTTAAAAGTATGCTTTAAAAGCTGTGCCATTGCCACCCCAAAAATAAACTTTTTTCACCTTGAATTGAGCTTCTGGGACGAAATTCCGATTGATGGGGCGAATTATTCTTCGTGTCACAAGATTTCGATTGTTCTAGAACATTTTTTTACTGCTTTTTGAACAACGAAACATTTTTTTCATTAGCTTTGTCGGGAGAAAAACAATTTGTATCACTTTAATAACTTTAATTCATGAAGCATTTTACTTTAAAAATCAAGCAATTGTTTGCTGCCATGATGCTGTTTGCCTGCATCCCGGCCAGCGCACAATTCAAGGCTACAGTAGAGCAGTATGCCAACAGTGACTACTCACAAGTAGCAGCTGAGTTCAAACTCACGGAGATTGCTACTGCCCTCGAGACTGACACTGCTACTCTGGCAGCAGCCCTCAACGCATGGTACAACTACGATGAAGAGAGTGGCGCAGAGAAGCCCGCCGACATGTTCTTCCTCAAATCAGGCGAAGAGCTCATAGCAGATTACTCAACCAACGCCCCTGGTGGTTTCTGGATGAGCGGTGACTGCCGCAACGTAGGCTACACAGAAGAAGCCGTGTTCTTCGAGGACATTTGGTTCGACTCAGCTGATGATTTCTTCGGCCTCTACTTCGGTCAGATGCCCGACACATTGGCAGCTGGTGCTACATTCACCCCTTCATTCGTATTGAAGCACGGTGAGAAGCAGGTAACATTCGACATTACTTATACTGTAAAGCCCCTCCCCACAATGCCCGAGGCAGAGTTGGAGATTGCCAAGTTGGAGATTATTGGCGAGACAGAGGTTACTGTTGACCAAACTCCTTCTATGAGCTGGAAAGCATACGTAGCATCAGTTAGCCTTGCTGGTGTAGCAGAGAAGTTCGGCGTAGACGCAGAAATCTTCCCGACCATGATTCCCAACCAGCTCTATCAAGCAAGGATTGACCTCACCTATGGTCTGAAGGTTGACTCACTGATAGCTATCACAGTAAATGATGGCTGGGGACGCGTTGCCATGAGTTTGGAGGGTGACACCCTTACTGAAGTTTGCTCTGCCAACTACGGTAGCTTGGAAGACCTTAAGGCATTCTACACCAATGGTTGGAGCTTCGATGCAGCGACCGATACCCTGAGCTGTAATATGGGACAATTCCCCGAACGCATGGTTGCCGGTGACCAACTCTATTCGTATGTATACCTTGTATATGGCAATAAGGCTTTCCGCATCAAGTACATCCTCAATGTGATTGAAGACCCCAATGCCGGTAAGAACAACTTGGAGGATATGACAAAGGTTGGTTCATCAACTTTCAGCATAGAGCAATATCCTACCACAGATTATTCAACAACCTATATATCACTAAATGCGGATAGCATTGCCACACTGCTCGGATGTTCAACTAGCGACATGGTGCTCCAGGCAATTGACAATAATGGTGCACTTTCGACAAACAGTACAGCAACCAAAGGTGGCTATTGGATGACACAAGGTGGTATCATCTGCGGATGGGGCGACAACGCATATTTCTTCGTTGAGCCTAACGTACAAGGTGACTATTCACAACTCAATTTCGGTCAGATGCCTGGAAATACCGCTATTGGCGAAGAAGGACACACTAAGCTATATTTGACAGCCAATGGAAACTACTACGAACTGGATATAACCTTAAAGATTGTTGCTAAAGAAATCGTTGGCTTAGAGTCTTTCGAAAATGTAGCCACACGCAATCTTACCATACAACAAGAATACATTACATACGAATGGTCAAAAGCTGCCTCCATCCCAATGGAACAAATCTACTCTTTGATAGGAACTACAGAGCCTGTATTATACGGATTAGCAGTAGATTCTGTAGCAGCCACAACAGGTAGCAAATACACAGACGACTATACATGCTCACCATTCCCAGGTTTCTGGTTAAACGCAGAAGGCCGTAATGACAAATGGGGTAGCAGTACATTCACATGGGGAATGTCAGCTGCTGTAGAAGTCAGCGATGAAGCATACAATATCAATTGCATGCTTGACCACGGAGCTATCGGCGATGTATATAATGGTCAGTTCTTCCTTGCTAATCTTGAGAACCAGAAGATGATTACCATCAACCTCACCTATCAGATTGTTGAAACACTCGTAGAATTCGAAGTTGTAGGCGAAGAGTGGATTAACCTGCCCATAGGCATCAATATGGACGACCAAGAAGTTGAATATGATTTCACTAAGATTGCCACAGCATTTGGTCTCGAAAGCGTAAACGCTCTCTTCGAAGGCTACTACGTGAAGGCTCTGAAGGCTGATGGCACATATACAGATGGTATTGATGTTTTTGGTAGCGCAGTTATGCTCACCCTTACCGGCGCAGCTGACGAATATGGCGTAATTGGCATCCAAATTAGCGATGACTACAGCAAATTCATCACATTCATCAACGAAAGCATCGAGGCTCCCTTCAAGGCTGAAGCGACTATCTGCTTCGAGATTGACGCTAAGCGTTATGTAATCCACATCACTCTGCTCGATCCCGAATCTTACGAAGCAGCTCAAGGCATCGAAGGCATCAGCGCCGACAAGAAGGATGGCAAGATCTACAACCTCCAGGGTCAGGAGGTAGCTGCTCCTGCAAAGGGCATCTACATCAAGGATGGTAAGAAGTTCCTCGTAAAGTAATCTTGTTACATATAGACTAAAAGAGTTGGCTCATGAGCCAACTCTTTTTTATTATATAAAAAAACACTACATATCAATAATTATTCGTATCTTTGCGATAAACTGCAAATAGTATAAAAGCACACATACAATGAAAAACAATCTTTTCAGACTTTTAGTAGGCATCGTTTTACTTACAAGCACACAAAGTCTATTAGCAAAGACTTACGATGTAAACTCCCCCAATGGCAAACTCACCGCACGCATAGCAATAGAGGAGCAATGCCAACTCAGTATCCTGCTCGACGGCAAGGAGTTGATGGCTCCCTCTACCATAGGACTCACCATAGCAGAGGGCAAACAGCCATTTGCTCATGCCAAGGTGGCCCGCGCCAAGAAGAGCAAGATTGACGAAATCATCACATCACCGATGTATCGTCAGCCATCTTTCCAGTTTGCGGCCAACCAACTCGACATCAAGCTGAAGAATGGGTTCGGACTCATCGTGCTGGCCTCGGACGAAGGCATCGCCTACCGATTCTACTCTACTGCTAAAGGCGATACCTATATATATAGCGAGACCGCTGACTATAACTTCGGCACCGACCGCTCGGCATGGCTGGCCTACTCGACCAACAAGGATAAGCCCTATGCCATGGCCTTCCAAAACATCTATCACCACACGGCATTGGGCAATGCTCACGACCAGGCAGCCTTCCTGCCTGCTACCGTTGACTGCGGAGCAGCCAAGGTGACCCTGCTCGAAACAGATGTAGTGAGCTATCCAGGCATGTTCGTCCGTGCCAATGGCGGACAGCTGAAGGCGGAGTTTGCCCCCTACCCCAAGACCATGGACTATTACCGCTGGCGTGGCATGTCGTACGTCAAGGAGACCGAAGCATACATAGCCCGTCACACTGGAGCACACTCATACCCCTGGCGCATACTGGCCGTAACGGAAGACGACACACAGATGCCTGTCAACAACCTGGTATATGCTCTTGCACGTGAGAACAAGATAGGTGCTACCGACTGGATTAAGCCCGGCAAGGTAGCGTGGGACTGGTGGAACGACTGGAACCTGCGCGGCGTAGACTTCGTGGCTGGCATCAACTTCGACACCTATAAGTATTACATTGACTTCGCTGCTGCCCACGGACTCGAATACATCATCCTCGATGAGGGTTGGTACGACTCCAACAAGGCAAACATCATGCAGCCCATCGAAGCCATTCGTCTGCCCGAGCTCATTGCGTATGCCAACTCCAAGAACGTAGGCATCGTGCTATGGACGGTGTTCAACGTTATTGACGAGAAGCTGGAGACTGCCTGCAAGCACTATGCCGATATGGGCATCAAGGGCTTCAAGGTGGACTTCCTTGACCGTAACGACCAGACAGCCTTTGAAATGGTGGAGCGCCTGGCCGAGTGCGCAGCACGCCATCACCTCATCCTCGACCTCCACGGCATTTATGCTCCTGTAGGACTCAACCGCACCTACCCCAACATCCTCAACTACGAAGGTGTATTCGGTATGGAGGAGGTTCGATGGACCGAATTGGAGAACAACATGCCGCTCTACGACGTCACCTTCCCCTACATTCGCATGATGGCTGGTGCCGTAGACTTCACACCGGGAGCCATGCGCAACGGAACCAAGGCCGACTGGAAAGCCATCTACAACAAACCCATATCCATGGGAACCCGTTGCCATCAAACAGCTTGCTATATCGTACACGACTCGCCCTTCACCATGCTGGCCGACTCGCCTACCAACTACGAGGACGACGAGCCTTACACACAGTACATAGCCTCGCTGCCCACCGTATTTGACGAGACACGCATCCTGCAAGGCAAGATGGGCAAGTACATCGTCACCCTGCGCCGCCTCGGCGACACATGGTACATCGCGGGACAGACCAACTGGGATGCTCGCGACCTCACCATCGACTTCGGCTTCCTCCCCAAAGGAAAGAGCTACAAAGCCCATCTGCTCACCGACGGCATCAATGCACACCACAACGCCGAAGATTACCGCTTGAGCACTATGGACTGCACCTCTACTACCCAGCAAACCATTCACTTGGCACCGGGCGGAGGATTCGTAATTAAATTGAAAATTGAAAATTGAAAGTTCTCCAAGAAATCTGAGTTCTCTGAGCGCTCCGAGAACTCTGAGAACTCTGAGTCCTCCGAGAAATCCGAGAACATCATAAAGACACCACTATAATGAAAAAACTACTCGCCGCCGCGCTACTACTCCTCACAGCCACAGGAGCCCAAGCACAAGCCCTCCCTGCCGAATGGAACACACCGGGAGCAGGCAACCCCCTACTACCCGGCTACTTTGCCGACCCCACCATCAAGAAGTTTGGTGACACCTATTATATATATGCCACCACCGACGGCACCGGCAATGGTTATGGCCCTGCCCAAGTGTGGATGTCGAAGGATTTTGTTAACTGGCGCAACGTCACCATGAACTGGCCCACGACAGAAGTGGTATGGGCACCCGATGTGGTGCAGCAGCCTGACGGCAGCTACCGCTACTACTACTGCACGCCGTGTGTGATTTATGTAGGCGAGAGTGATAGTCCTACAGGTCCGTGGACAAACCGCCTCGGAGCACCGGATGCCATCCTCGTGCAAGACCGTTTCGTACACAATGCCATCACCCTCGACCCACAGCTGTTTGTCGATGATGATGGCTCCGAGTATCTCTACTTCGGCACTTGGGGCATCTACGAGAACTTTGGCTGTGGTGTAGCCAAACTTGCTCCTGACGGCAAATCGTTTACCGACAAGAAACTCATCCTCAACACCGAGATTAAGGATTTCTTCGAAGCACCATTCGTGTTCAAGAAAGACGGTATCTACTACTTCACCTATTCGTCCGGCTCATGCCACGACCACACCTACCGCGTGCAGTATGCCATCAGCAAGGAGGGACCGATGGGACCCTACGAGTACAAGGGTTGCATCCTGGAGACCAATGCCGACGGCACCATCCATGGCCCCGGCCACCACTCCGTACTCATCGACGGTGACGATTACTACATCGTGTATCACCGCCACAACAATCCCCACTCCATCCATGGATTCCACCGTCAGATATGTATCGACAAGATGGAGTTCGATGCTGAGGGAAATATCCAGAAAATTATCCCCACTCATGAGGGACTCATCCCTGAGTCGTTCCTGAAGCAGGCAAAGAAGAACTATATAGAGAACTTGGCTTATGGTGCCAAAGTAACTGCTTCATCTTACTACGATGAGTGGTTCAAGCCCGAGTATGCAACCGACGACAACAATGCCACTCTATGGCGTGCCCGCCAGTGCCACGGTGAGGAGTGGATTACGATAGACCTCGGCAAGGAGCAGAAGTTCAACCAAGTATGGACACAGTTTGAATACACCACCTTCTTCTATCAATACAAGATAGAGACCTCTGTTGACGGCATCAACTGGACACTCTATGCCGACAAGACACAAAACACACAGCAGGGCTCTCCCATGATAGATGAGGGAGCATGCAAAGCACGATACATCCGCATCACGGTGACAGACACACAGAAGAACGGACACTTTCCTGCTATTTGGAACGTAAAGGTTTACAATGCCACCAAGCGTAAGAATCCGAAGAATCTGTTGCCCGAAGTTGCTATTGACGAAGAAGCGCTCTTGGCTGGCTATCCATGGATTCATGAAAAGGATATCGAACCTGCCGAGCACCTGAAAACCACCGAGAAGGGCAATAAGATTGTAGACATCAATGCCGATGACTACGCTATGGGAAAAGCCTTGAGTATCAAGGAAATCAAGAACCGTCCGGAGGGCACCTTCAGCGGCGACAAGAACATTGTGGTAGAGATTAAGAAAGGTAAATATGCCTTCTACTTCAATGGCCAGCAGTCACTCAAGAGCAGCTTTAGCCTCCCCAAGACGATGACCTACAATGCGCCCTACACCATCACGGCATGGACACTCAATCCACAAGTGGGCAACATCGAGACGGTGGCCGAGTTTACCGAGCGCCGCAACGACCTCGCCACGATTGAGTTCCGCCAAGGCCGCGACCGCAGCAATGGCCTCGTAGCACATAACGCTTCGTTCGAGAACTCGGGAGCACCGAGAGAATGCCTCAGCGGTGAGGGTGAATGGCAACATTGGGTTGTCACTTTTGACGGTTACTACGAGCGTGTATATCTCAACGGGCAGAAGATTATCGAGAAGAACATGTTCCTCATGATTCGCCCCGAAGGACGCATCACACTGGGAGCATCTATGGACGGCGGCAATAAGTTTAGCGGCTACCTGCACTCACTGCAGTTCTTTGATAAGAGTTTCACGGAAGCCGATGTACAAGCTGCCTACGCTGCCCCCTCAAGCACGAATGACAAGATTACATTCGACGGAGCACTTGACCTGCAAGTGCGCAGCCTCTCCCCTAACCTACTCAGCATAAGCGTAGTGGATGGCAATGGAGAGCGCATGGAGTCGGGCCTGCTCAACTACCGATATGCAGTGACTGGCGTTGATAGTCCTAAACGTGCCGGAAAGTCCAATACTACCCTAACCCTCCCCAGCACTACCATTCCCGCAGGAAATCAGTCATCGCTCATCCTCGCTACCGACGGGAAAGCCACACAAAAGTGCCTCGTTCAGGTGACCGACGACAGCGGACAGTTCTCCCGCATACTGACTGCCGATGTCACCATCACAGCCGACCAGTTCGTCCATTTCGGCGACAAAGCCGACAAGCCTGCCGACTACATTGCCAACAAGGAGGAATGGGACGGTGTACTGGCCAATGGCGACCCACAATATGCCATGAGTGCACAAGCCGTAGACGGTGCTATCAAGCTCACCTCAGCGAACGCCAACCTCAACACACGCAAAGAGGACAACGGCATTATATTATATAAGGAGTTGGAGGGCGACTTCCTCGTACAGACCAAAGTGGTTGCACTCGACGGACAAGCCGAGCACCGCACACCAGCCTACAACGAGGGTGGACTCATCGTATTGGACGACTCAGGCAACCGTGGCCAGGAAATTATCCACATCGGCGTATTCCCCAACTACAACTGCGGCAACATGCTCACCCATGTTCGTGGCTATAGCCGTCCACAATATCCGCGTGGCAACGGATGGAACTACGATCCCTACCTGCAAATCGAGCGCACAGGCGACATCTTCACCATACGCACAAGTCAGGATGGCAAGAGCTGGACCGATATGCCAGGCTCACCCATCAACGCCCCACAGCTCAATGGCAAGAAGCTGAAGGTAGGCCTCTACCAGACGACATATACCGACAACAAGTCATGGGTATCGTTCGACGAATTTGACTTATGGGAAAACAACAATAACCAAAACACCAATAATAACAAGTAACATGAAAAAAGCAATTCTGACCGCACTTGCAGCAGCCATCATCCTGCCTATCAGTGCACATCCCGGTCACAAGCACGACCACACCTCGGGTGGTTACCCCATCACCCCGGTTCCCTTTACCTCTGTAAAGGTCGAGAGCAACAGTTTCTGGGGCCAACGCCTCGAAGCAAGCCGTGTAGTAACTATCCCCCTTGCCTTCAGCAAATGTGAGAGCGAGGGACGCTACACCAACTTCTCCAATGCCGCCGAACACATGAAGGATCCCTCTAAAGTATTCAAGGTAAATGGCGTAGGCTACTCTTTTGACGACACCGACCCCTACAAAACCATCGAGGGTGCCAGCTACATCCTACAGACCTACCCCGACAAGGAACTGAAGTCATACATAGACAGCGTGTTAGATGTAATTGCCTCTGCTCAGGAGCCCGACGGTTACCTCTACACTGCACGTACACAGAATCCTGGCGACCCACACCATTGGGCTGGCGACACCCGCTGGAGCAAGGTTGAGGACCTCAGCCACGAGTTCTACAACCTCGGCCACATGGTTGAGGGTGCCGTAGCACACTATCAGGCTACAGGCTCACGCAAGTTCCTCGACATCGCCATCCGCTATGCCGACTGCGTCATCCGTGAAGTAGGCGACAAGCCCGGACAGGCTTGTGTAGTTCCCGGTCACCAGATTGCCGAGATGGCTCTCTGCCGTCTTTACCTTGTGACCGGCGACCGCAAATACCTTGACCAGGCCAAGTTCTTCCTCGACTATCGCGGCAAGACCACCATCAAGACTGAGTATTCACAGAGCCACAAGCCCGTGGTAGAGCAGGACGAGGCTGTAGGTCACGCCGTACGTGCCACTTATATGTATGCCGGCATGGCCGATGTAGCTGCCCTCACTGGCGACTCAGCCTACATCAATGCCATCGACGCTATCTGGGACAACATCGTGAACAAGAAACTCTACATCACTGGCGGTATCGGCGCTACAGCATCGGGCGAGGCCTTTGGTCCCAACTACTACCTCCCCAACATGAGTGCTTACTGCGAGACATGTGCAGCCATCGGAAACGTATATGTAAACCATCGTCTGTTCCTCCTCCACGGCGAATCAAAGTACTACGACGTACTGGAGCGCTCGCTCTACAACGGTCTCATCAGCGGTGTGAGCCTCGATGGTGGTAAATTCTTCTACCCCAACCCCTTGGAGTCAATGGGGCAACACCAGCGTCAAGCATGGTTCGGTTGTGCATGCTGCCCAAGCAACATCAGCCGTTTCGTGCCCTCACTGCCCGGTTATGTATATGCAGTAAAAGACCGTGCGGTATACGTAAACCTCTTCCTCAGCAACACCTCAAGCCTCAGCGTTGCCGGCAAGAAGGTAGCCCTCACACAGACCACCGGCTACCCCTACTGTGGCGACATCAACATCAAGGTTGACCGCAACAGCTGCGGACAGTTTGACCTCAAGATCCGTATCCCCGGTTGGCTCAAGAGCCGTCCGCTTCCAGGTGAGCTCTACAGCTACAGCGACAACAAGCGTCTCGGCTACAGCATCAAGGTCAATGGCACAGAAGCTGAAGGTACCGTAACAGAGGACGGATACTTCACCATCCCCCGCAAGTGGAAGAAGGGTGATGAAGTAACCATTCACTTCGACATGGAACCCCGCACCGTACGTGCCAGTGAGAAGGTAGAGGCCGACCGCGGCATGGTAAGCATCGAGCGCGGTCCTATCGTATATTGCGCCGAGTGGCCCGACAACAAGTTCGACATCAAGAGCGTGCTCATCAACCAGAATCCCGAGTTCACCCTCGAGCAGCGCAGCCTCGATGCCTTCATCCCCGAAGCAAGCAAGGCTAAGCTCAACACCTACAAGACACAGAGCATCACAACCCTAACCACCGATGCCCAGACACTTGCCTTTGACAAGCAGGGCAAGCTCACTACCCAGGAGGTAAAGCTCACGCTTATCCCCTACTATGCCTGGTGTCATCGCGGCAATGGTGACATGAGGGTATGGATTCCGCAAGACCTCAAGGCCACCACTCCTGCGGCTCCTGCCACACTGGCTTCACAAAGCAGGATCAGCTCATCAATGCGCATCCCCGCCCTGCAGAGCATTGCAGACCGTCTCGTGCCTAAGGATGGCAACGACCGCTCCATGCCCTACACCCACTGGTGGCCCAAGAACAACGCTACCGAATGGATTTCATACACCTTCCCCGAGGAGGCCACCGTGCAGAGCTGCACCGTATACTGGTTCGACGACCAGCCTTGGGGCGGATGCCGCGTGCCCGACAGCTGGAAGATCTACTATAGGGATGCAGCTGGCGAGTGGCAGCCTGTAGAGGAGCCCGACAGCTATCCTGTAGGCAAGGGAGAGCCCTGCACCGTCAACTTCAAACCCGTAAAGACCACAGCACTCAAACTTGAGGTGACGATGAACCACCGCCTCTCGGCAGGTGTGTTCGAGTGGATTGTGAAGTAACCATTCTTCTTGGGCTTTCCATCAATACCCGCTTTACAGAGGCGCTACCTTCCGGTGGCGTCTCTTTTTTTTCTTCGCCTTATCCGCTTTAGTAATGTGTAAGACGCGTAAAAACAGAGGCCGAATGACAAGCCCTCTACAGGTCTTGTTTCGAAAGACCTGTAGGTGATAAAATTAAAGACCTATAGATGATAAATTTTATGACCTGTAGGTGCCTGAATTTGCCACCTGCAGGAGGGCTTGACTTAGGTATGCCGAAGAGGCCGCTACTGAGGCCTGATTTCCGCCGTCACTGATTACAAACATTGGTCATAAGTGATGGCAAACGCCGATGAGTAGAGAAAAGTAAACTTTTCCATTATATTCACTCGTTGAAATTTGCGTTTTCGCTCGGCTTGCACTATATTTAGTGTCCACTATGCGGACACAGAAATTAGGCTGCGCCTCGGAAAACTACAAATAAATTTGCGTTTTCGCTCGGCTTGCACTAATTTTGCACTTTATTGCGTGGATTATGAGCAAATGGATTGAAGAAATCAAGCTGCAGCAGGCGGCCACGGAGGGTATGGATGCTTTCCTGAAGGTGTTTACCGATGGGTACTGGCGCTGCATTGACGGTGAGCTGACGGCCGGGACGATGCCGCGCCTCACGGGTAGCCAGCATGTGTTGCTGGGCTATAGCATATTGCACGAGGAACTGATGGATGGCGGGTTCTGCCAGCTGATACAGAACGGTTACGGCCCCTATATCTTCGACAATCCCTTTGCCAAGGCAATGCGCCTGTGGGGGATGAAGGAGTTCTCCAAGGTGATATACAAGGCCAAGGAGGTGTATGACGGACACAAGGCCGACCTTACCCGTGAACGCACCGACGAGGAGTTCATGGCGATGTATGAGCAGTATCCTCAGTTTGATGACTTGGAAGACTACTTCATCGAGAATGAGGAGCAGATAACAGCCACCATCGCCTGCTATGTGGATGAGCATATCGAGGAATTCATTATATAAACCAAAAAAAATTAGAAGTTAAATGTTAAGACTATGAAAATATTGAAAATGAAGAAGAGAGTTTTATTTTGCTTCGCTTGCATTGCGACTTTGCTGCTGACCTCGTGCCTTGAAAATACGGGTTACAGCTATACCTCAACTTTCTCGCGTATCGTGACCATTGACCATAGCGCTGCGCCTGTCAAACTGATAGCCGACTATACGGGTGAGACGTTCCAGCTTGACAACCTCACTTCGGCGGAACAGCTCAGCCTGTATGACTTGCAGGATGCCGACCGAGCTTTTGTAACTATCAATCTCGATGTGGACAACTCGTATAAGCCCCATTGGACCCTTGTTGAGGGCAAGGCCATTAAGGTGAATGCTGTCTGGAACAGGGCGTTGCCCGAGGGCGCTCAGATGAATGCACTGAGCGGTCTACAGAATTATGCGGTAGAGAGTGCGTGGAGCTATCCTGCGGCATGGGTTGCCGATGGTTATGTAAATATAGCCCCCATCATACGGTCGGCCGGCCGTGGCACCTATTATCTGCAGCCCAAGACGGTTTATGGCGATACGTTGCGTTTTGATATCAAGGCAGCCTTCACTCCGCTTGACAAGGAGAGCTACATTGCCGATTTCGTCAACTTTGACCTGCGCACCTTGCCCGATACTATGGAGGCCGATGCGCTGACCCGTGACGCGGTGCGTGATATGCTGAACACGATTGCCACCAGGGACTCAGTGTGCATGATGATTGTGGGCGACTTCCACGACAAATATGTTAAGGTTGACTCGCTTTCTACCGGTTCGGTGAAGTATGAGGAAAGAGATACGGTGGTGAAGTATCCGGCATATACGAACTATACTGACCTGCGAGCACTGATCAGGTAATTTGCAGATGAGCTACAGAGACCTGTTCACACGATTGTTCCGCCTCTTGGCCAATCCCAAGCAAGCGTGGACGGAGATTTCCGCCGAGTCACCCCGCCGTGATGTGATGGCCACCTTCGTCTATCCGCTCATTGCCATGTGTGGAGTGGCTGTATTGCTCAGCGCATTCATGCACGAAGGGATGAAACGTGAGGTGTATCAACCTGCGCTGATGCAGATGCTCAGCTACTGCATCGCGCTCTTCGGCGGTTTCTTTCTAGCCTCTTATTTGCATGACATGGTGATGCAGAAGTATCTGGGCAGAGCTTCAAACATGCCTTTAGCGCAACTCTTCGTAGGCTATGCCATGGGCGTGGTGTTCGTGGCCGACATACTGATAGTACTCTTTCCGCAGTTCTTCATCTTCAAGTGGGTACTGCAGTTCTATGTACTCTACGTGGTGTGGGAAGGTAGCGAGGTGATACTTGGCGTAGAGGAAGAACAGCGTCTGATATTCACTGGGATAACCTCGGCGGCCATTGTCTTCTCACCTGTAATCATTCAAATGGTGTTCGACACATTATCTAACATACTGGGCTGATGGAAAAGAAGAAGCATACCACTCCTATTAATATAAAGAACAAGAAGGCGTCGTTCGACTATGAATTTATCGACACCTATACGGCGGGCATCGTGCTCACGGGTACGGAGATAAAGTCTATACGTATGGGCAAGGCCAGCCTCGTGGACACCTACTGCTACTTCATCAATGGGGAGCTGTGGGTAAAGAACATGCATATATCGGAGTACTTTTATGGCTCGTACAACAACCACAATGCCCGCCGCGAGCGCAAACTGCTGCTGAGCAAGAAGGAGTTGCGCAACCTGCAGAACGAGGAGAAGAACCCCGGATTCACCATCGTGCCTACCCGTCTCTATATCAATGAGAAGGGATTGGCCAAGCTCGTCATTGCCCTTGCCAAGGGTAAGAAGCAATACGACAAGCGCCAGTCGCTCAAGGAGAAGGACGACCGTCGCGAAATGGACCGATTGTTTAAAAGATAATCATAGGCAATCTTAGAAAGCCAAGAAAAGGACACTTCATGGCTATTAGACATTCTCTTAACCGCTTATATAGATGTGTGCGCTTGGCTCTGCCACGCTCGCTCAACATCTGCCTATGGTTACTCAAGGTAATGCTGCCCATATCGCTTGCTGTGCGTGTGCTGCAGTATGTAGGTGTCATCGACTGGCTGGCAGGATATCTCTCGCCTGTGTTCTCCTATATCGGACTATCGGGCGACTCGGCATTTGTATTCCTCACCAGTATCTTCCTTCCGCTCTATCCCACGATTGCCGTGATGACCACCCTCACGATTACTCTGCGTGAGGCTACCATCTTGGCGGTAATGTGCCTCATTTCGCACAATCTGCCAGTCGAGTGCTCGGTGGCTCACAAGACAGGTTCGCGTTTTGGCGAGATTGTAGCTTTTCGCATCGCCATGTCGTTCGTCTCGGCCATCGTGCTCAATTGGCTGTTGCCACATAGCAATGTCCCCTTCACCTTCCTCGCGTCAACCACCACCAAAGTAGCATCGTGGGGAATGCTCTTTACGCAATGGTTCACCTCATCGCTCACACTTGTCGTCACTATTGTGCTCATTGTTTCCGCCTTGATGATACTCCAGCGCGTACTCGAGGAGTTTGGCTGGATGCACCGCATAGCCCATTCACTATCGCCACTAATGCGCCTCTTCGGACTGCCCCCGGGCTGTTCGCTGCTGTGGCTCACAGGCAATGTAGTGGGTATGGCCTACGGTGCAGCCATCATGATTGATGAAGTAGAGCAAGGCCGGCTCACTCGCGATAAGGCCAATCTGGTAAATCATCACCTCGGCGTGTCACACTCACTGTTAGAAGACACCATGCTTTTCGTGGCTATGGGTATCAGCTTCTGGTGGCTATTCCTCACCCGGCTCATATTGGCCATGGTGGCAGTGTGGGCGATGAGGTTATACACTCACATACGACAAGCTAACTATACATAAGACTATGCAACGACTACAAGATATCATCACAGAACGTATCCTCATTCTCGATGGTGCTATGGGCACCATGATACAGCAGTGCGGACTCACCGAGGAGGACTTCCGCGGAGAACGGTTTACAGACCTTCCCGGACTACAGAAGGGCAACAATGACCTACTCTGTCTCACATGTCCAAAGGTGATTGCCGGCATTCATAATCGTTACCTTGCGGCAGGAGCCGACATCATCGAGACTTGCTCATTCAATGCCCAGCGCATCTCTATGGCCGACTACGGATGCGAGCACCTGTGTCGAGAAATCAACCTCGCCGCCGCAGCCATCGCCCGCCAGTGTGCCGATGCAGTGAGCAACCCCGACAAACCACGCTTTGTAGCCGGCTCGGTAGGTCCTACAAACAAGACCTGCTCGCTCAGTCCCGACGTGAATGATCCCGCCTTACGTACTATTACCTATGATAAACTGGTAGCTGCCTATGAGGAGCAGATGGAGGCACTTATCGAAGGGGGTGTAGATGCATTGCTCATCGAGACCATATTCGATACACTCAATGCAAAAGCTGCCATTTATGCTGCTGAGCGGGTGATGGAGCGCTTGGGACGCCGTGTGCCGCTGATGCTTTCGGTGACTATCTCCGATGCTGCGGGACGCACCCTCTCGGGACAGACACTTGATGCATTCCTCGCCTCGGTGAGCCATGCCGAAATCTTCTCTGTAGGCCTTAACTGCTCGTTTGGTGCAGCGCAGATGAAGCCCTACCTCAAGGCGCTTGCCTCACGTGCTCCTTATTATATATCATGCTATCCCAATGCCGGACTTCCAAACAGCCTCGGCGGCTATGATCAATCGCCTGCCGACATGGCTGCCCAGGTAAAGGAGTATGTCGATGAGCGGTTGGTCAACATCATCGGTGGCTGTTGCGGCACAACCGATGCCTATATCGCCGAATATACACCTCTTGTGAAGGGTGCTGCTCCACACATCCCGTCAGAACGCCCCGATGCCTTATGGCTCTCGGGATTGGAACTGTGCGAGGTCACTCCCGAGCGCAACTTCATCAATGTGGGTGAGCGCTGCAATGTGGCTGGTTCACGCAAGTTCCTGCGCCTCATCAATGAGAAGAAATATGATGAAGCGTTGGCCATTGCACGCCATCAAGTAGAGGACGGAGCCCAACTGCTCGATATCAACATGGACGACGGCCTGCTCGATACAGAACGTGAGATGATACATTTCCTCAACCTCATCGCCTCGGAGCCCGATATCGCCCGTGTGCCCATCATGGTGGATTCATCGCGTTGGGAGGTTATCACTGCAGCTATCAAATGCCTGCAGGGAAAATGCGTGGTCAACTCCATCTCGCTCAAGGAGGGCGAGGAGCTCTTCCTTGCTCATGCCCGTGAGATACGTCGCTTAGGGGCAGCCGTGGTGGTGATGGCCTTCGATGAGCAGGGGCAGGCCGACACCTACGAACGGCGCATCGCCATCTGCGAACGCGCCTACCGATTGCTTGTCGATGAGGTAGGCATGTCACCTCAAGACATTATCTTCGACCCCAACATCCTCGCTGTAGCTACGGGTATAGAGGCTCACGACAGCTATGCGATAGACTTCATCCGTGCCACAAAGTGGATACGCACTCATCTGCCCGGTGCCCATGTGAGCGGTGGAGTGAGCAACCTCTCCTTTGCGTTCCGTGGAAACAACTACTTGCGCGAAGCCATGCACGCCGTATTCCTCTACCATGCCATCAAGGCCGGTATGGATATGGGTATAGTCAATCCTGCCACTTCGGTGAGGTATGATGATATCCCTGCCGAACTGCTGAGAGCCATTGAAGATGTGATATTAGCCTCCCCTAACCCCTCCCAAGGAGGGGTAACCAACACCGAACGTTTGATAAAGGTCGCATCTGAGATCTACACTAACTCCGAGATATACGGGTCACCCCTCCTTGGGAGGGGTAAGGGGGAGGCTTCCCTTTCTCTTGAAGAGCGTCTGCAAAACGCTCTTGTCAAAGGTATATCAGACAACCTTGAAGCCGACCTTGCCGAAGCCCTCACCGTATACCCCTCGGCCGTAGCCATCATTGAAGGTCCCCTAATGGCAGGCATGCAGCGCGTAGGCCAACTCTTCGGCGAAGGCCGCATGTTCCTTCCACAAGTGGTGAAGACAGCACGTACAATGAAGCAGGCGGTAGATTTTATAGTTGAAAGTGGAAAGATGAATGATGAAAGTTCCCACCCTGATAGTGACGTCAACTGTCAACTTTCATCTTTCAACTCTCAACCTCGCAAACGGGTGCTCCTTGCCACCGTCAAAGGCGATGTCCACGACATAGGCAAGAACATAGTCAGCGTAGTGATGGGATGTAACGGCTACGAGATCATCGATATGGGCGTTATGGTACCTGCCGAAGATATCGTAAAGAGAGTGCTTGAGTGTCATCCCGATATTATCGGACTCAGCGGGCTTATCACCCCTTCTCTGACCGAAATGGTAGATGTAGCCACAGCATTGCGTGAGGCGGGCATCAGCGTACCGCTTCTCATAGGAGGTGCTACTACCAGTGCCATGCACACTGCTCTGAAGATTGCTCCGGCCTACGATGGTCCCGTGGTATATGTAAAGGATGCCTCGCAAAACTCAGGGGTAGCTGCCGCTCTCCTCAGCGATGACACACGTGAGGCATATATTGCCCAACTGCAGAACGAGCAGGAGAAACTACGTCGTGAGTTTGCGGTCAGGGAACAAGCTCCACTATTATCCCTCGAGGAGGCACGCAGTAAGCGTCCTGACTTCTTTGCGTAGTTGGACGGATCTTGAGGTCTGTTTCTTGCGGTTAAATAGCAATATAGATGACTATGAAAGCTCATCTATCAATGCCCGGTAGTTGTCATCGGTAGCAAGTACCTGGGGAATGCCGATAACGAAGAGTTGTTGGCGGGCACGTGTGAGAGCTACGTTGAGCTTGCGGTCGAGTAAGATGGTATCGTTGCCAAGGGACTCGGCTGTTTCTACTATCAGTTCCATTTGTGCGGCATCGGTAACAGTGGTGCAGTAGATGATGATATCACGTTGGCTTCCTTGATAGCGCTCTACGGTGTCAATGCTGATGCCTTCTGTGTAGTCGGGCATATTGAGTGCAGCGAGCGCATGGCGTATGAGGGCTCCTTGATTACGAAAGGGAGCGATGATACCGATGCTGCGGGAGGGGTCGTAGGGCAAGGCATTGGCCTGATACAATGCTATGATGCTTTCTACGAGTGTGGCACAGAGGCGGGCTTCGTGACTGTTGGTCTTGAAACGCTCGCCAACCTCGGGCATAGGGCAACAGATAAAGGCGGTACGGCGGGTAGCCACCAAATGCTGCATCGGAAATTCTGCATTGTAAGTGGTATAAGGCAACGGTGAGGTTTGATGAGGTAGAGGCACCGGACATAGTCGACCGCTATAGAAGCGATGGTTTGCAAAGCGACTCACCTCAGGATGCATGCGTCCTTGACGATAGAGTGTAGCAATGCATGCAGTGTGTCCGGAAGCTGTTAACTGACGGTGGAGGCGCTCGAAGAGCGACTGCCGACAGTCGGTAAATCCCAAGCTGATGAGCTGTTCATCAGTAATGCTTGCCTCCTCGGCACTTTGCAGAGCTATAGCAGGCAGTTGCTTATGGTCGCCAATGAGCACGTATTTTCCAACCTTGGTGAGCAGACCGACAAGCTGCGGTTCGAGTATCTGTGAAGCCTCATCAATGATAGTAAGGTCAAATGTCTTGGCATCGAATAGTTCGGGACGGTTGGCAGCAGTGCTCACGGTACTCACCACGACACGTGTGGAAGCTATGAGCGAACGTACCTCATCGCGATTGCATAGTGGGGCTGTAAGTCGGGATAGTGTGTGTGGGGCATAACGTTCGTCACAACTCTGTTCGCTGCCCAGGCGTATGTAGGCGGGGCTGTCTTCGATACTCTCTATAGCGGCACATATTTCATCCACAGCACGATTGGTATAAGCCATAAGGAGGATGTGACTGTCGGTATACCGGTAGTGCTCCTCTACGATGGAACGCAGCACAATAGAGGTCTTTCCGGCACCTGGAGCACCGACAATGAGGGCATAGTCACGTGCTTGCTTTACTGCGAGCACGATATTGTCTGTATCTTCGCCTGTATAATGACCACACAGCGTTTGAGTGGTATCAGTTTGGGGAGGCTCCATACCAAGAATCAGGCGTTGGCGTTGCAGAGGCGCGCTGAGCAACGCATATAAGTTGCGGTATAGCGACGAAGAGGCACTGTCGCTTACATCGTGCTCCATCGCATACGTGACAGTAAAGGGAAATACATCAGCACTATGCTGATGTTGGCGTAGTCCGATGCGCAGGACGTGACTGTCGATATACAGTAGCGTTCCCTTGTGTATCTGGCGAGTAGCTACGCTGTCATTCTCGTTGTCTCTGACGTAGAAGAGCACCATATCACCCCGGCGGAAGTTAGGCACATCGGACGTGTCAAGCGGGAGAAAAGCAAAGGAGAGTGTGTCATAGCCGCAACCATCATCGGCTACAAAGGACTGTAGTTTCAGGTTGCCTATAATGTCGCCATCGGCAAGTTTCTCTTCGTAGGTACGGCACCACAGGTGACTTTGGGCTTGGTCACGGTCGCTGCGTCCGATTTTACTTATATACTGCTCGGCTGCCGTAAAGCGCAGATAACGGTAGAAGTAGGTCTTGACGGTAGCATCGGCCTGAAGGAAGGGTTCGAGTTGCTTGGCGAGGGCAGGACGCAGGTAATCACTCCATAGGCGGTTAGTGATGGGGCGAGTGTTAAACACATCGGGAGTAAGTTCCACGAAAAAGGAGGCGGTATCGGGTTCGCTGGCCAATCGGCGCATAAGACATACGATAGCATTGCGTAGCGACAAAGCTTCATCAACGATATGGGGATAACTCTCTCCATTGAAATAGCGCGGGTAGCGGGAGTAGAGCAGCAAGCCCGTAATCTCTTCACGCGGGATACCGGTATTGACATGCAGCATTTCCCGATATAGCATCATTTGTGCAGTATGGCTCTGCTTGGGACCTTTAGGAGCGGAGTAATACTCGTCGGCCTTGCCCGACTTAAGCTCTACGAGACAATGCAGGTCGCTATGCAGATAGTCGAGGCGCCCCTGAATTCCCAATGCAGGACAGATAAACGAGGGCTCAAGCATAGCACCACCAGACTCTCCTGCCGGGTAACGACGGTGCAATGCCTCTACAGAAGTGCGTATATGTTCGTATTGGCTGCGGGCCTCCTGGAAGAAAGCAGCATTGATGTCAGGACAAATGGCAAATTTTAGCGCATCGGCCGTAAAGGCCTTGCGTATGGAGGTGTCGTATGAAGCAGGACGCTCAGGGGTGTGGTTGACACAATCATCGAGAAACTGGTTGGCCATATTACCCAACAAGATATGTCGGGTGCTCTTTTTGGGAGCAAGCATACTCAACACATACCGCATAGGATGAGCACCGCTCTCAGAGAAGCAGGCAGTGAGCGTACTGATATCGACCAGATAGTCGGGTTCGATGATGAGACGGCGGGCACGTATCTTTGCTGGCTCCCTGCCACCTTCCACCTCTTCCATCTCCAACAGGACTACGGTATCGCCACAATATAAATTGTCAATATCGGCAAGATAGCTATTACCGATAATCTCTGCACAGCACTCTTCCCTATTCTCGGTAATACCATATATATAAGGAGAAGTTGTCTGCTGCACCTGTAGACGCAGGTAACGGGGAGGAGTCATAGTAGTGCCTTGGAATATTGGGTACTGTCGGTAGATGTTGCCTCCGATGCGATATCCTCGTCAATGACACAGACACCTGGACGTGGCACATAGTGGGTGGTGTCGCGATGAGTCTCCCAATACTGCTCCTCGCGCAGGCAGTATTCACTGTACTTATGCTGTACTTTACGTACGAAGAGGGTGGTCTCTACGCCTGTGAAGCGACCATTGCGGCAAAGCGAATCGGTATAATAGATAGAGTCATTCTTTAGGCGGAGGAAAGTCTCTACATTGTTGTTCCACACGTGACGGTTCTTACCGTACTTCTCGGCTAAGCGCATGGCATCCTGTATGTGTCCGAACCCAGCATTGTATGAAGCGAGTACGAAGTGTATGCGCTCGTTTTCTGGCACACGGCGGAAGAGTCGGCTGAGGTAAGCGAAGTAGTCGACTGCAGCACGTACACTCTCGCCAGGGTCACGCTCCATACCCACAGGCACTCCCATGGCACGAGCTGTCTGAGGCATCATCTGCATCAGCCCCTGCGCGCCTACAGCCGAGGTAGCAGCCGTATCGAACTTTGATTCTACGTAAGCTACGGCAGCCAGCATCTTCCAATCCCACCCAAGAGTGTCGGCGTATGTGCGGAACAGGCTGTCGTAGGGCGATATACGGAAAGAGCGTACTACCGTATCTGCTACTGGTATACTATCCTGCTGTGCTCTATAGGTAGTGCTGTCAGTCGACCTCGTACCTAAAGTAAATGCAGCAACGAGTGCCGCGATTCCTGCTATATATAAACTCTTCTCTCGCTTACGCATTGTTTCTGTTTAGGGTTTAGTGCCCAAAAGTTAACCGCCTCGTTATTGTTTGTCCAGACACTGCTGTATGAACAACCGCACCATTTCGATAGCTTTCACGTTGTGTCCACCATTGGGAATGATGATGTCGGCATACTGCTTGGTAGGTTCGATGAACTCATCGTGCATAGGTTTCAGTATATTGCGATACTTGTCAATGAGCATCTCCAGCGGATGTCCCCGTTCGGCGATGTCGCGGGTGATGACACGTAGCAGTCGCTCGTCAGGGCCGGCATCGACAAAAATCTTGATATCCATGAGGTCGCGCATGCTCTTGTCATACAGTGCCATGATGCCCTCCACGATAACTACTTCGCGTGGTTCCACATGCACTGTCTCTTCAAGTCTGGTGCTGGTGACATACGAGTAGGTGGGTTGCTCTATGGAACGTCCCTCGCGCAGTTCATTGATGTGATGAGCCAGTAGCGACCACTCGAAAGCATCGGGATGGTCGAAGTTGGTTTTCTTGCGTTCTTCGAGCGGCATGTCCGACTGGTCGTTGTAGTACGAGTCCTGCGGTATCACTGCCACCGAACCTTCGGGCAGACTCTCTACGATTCGCTTTACTACGGTAGTCTTACCCGAACCTGTACCACCTGCTATACCTATGATGATCATATTGTTAGGAGCCTCCCCGTCCCCTCCCAAGGAGGGGTGACTCAGTCATCGCGGAGGATATTCTTTATTATTGTTGTATGTAACTAATTATATTCATTGGACTCCGAAATCCCCCTCCTTGGGAGGGGTTAGGGGAGGCCTCCCCTATAGTTTCTCACACTCCTTCAACCACAATGCAGCACTCGCATCGCTCGGCATGCGCCAGTCGCCACGCGGACTCAGCGATACACTGCCCACCTTAGGTCCATCAGGCAGACACGAGCGCTTGAACTGCTGCTGGAAGAAACGGCGGAAGAAGGTCGTTAGCCAGCGCTTGATGGTGCCTCGGTCATAACTGCCCTCGAAGGTCTTACAGGCGATGTAGTATATCTTCGATGGTGTGTATCCCGAACGCAGGAAATGGTAGATAAAGAAGTCGTGCAGCTCGTAGGGTCCCACCAAATCTTCGGTCTTCTGTTTGATGGTGCCGTCGGCCTTGGCAGGTATCAGTTCGGGACTGATAGGCGTATTCACCACATCAAGCAGGATATCGCGAATATCAGCATCGTAGGTGTAGGTAGCCTCCCATGCCACAATGTGGCGCACGAGTGTCTTGGGTATGCCAGCATTCATGCCATACATCGACATGTGGTCACCGTTGTAGGTAGCCCATCCGAGTGCCAGCTCCGAGAGATCGCCCGTGCCAATGACGATGGCGTTCTCGCGGTTGGCCACATCCATGAGCAGTTGGGTACGTTCGCGTGCCTGACTATTCTCGTATGTAGTGTCGTGTACATCGATATCGTGCCCTATATCCTTGAAATGCTGTATGCAAGCATCCTTGATGCTAATCTCGCGCTGCGTGATACCCAGCAGTTGCATCAGCGACAGGGCGTTCTGATAGGTGCGGTCGGTAGTTCCGAAGCCGGGCATGGTGATACCGATGATGCCTGTACGGGAAAGTCCGAGGCGGTCGAACGTACGCACCGTAGCCAACAGTGCTAACGTAGAGTCCAACCCACCCGATATACCGATGACCACCTTGTTGCAATGGATATGAGTGAGGCGCTTGGCGAGGCCGGCCACCTGTATATTGAGTATTTCATTGCAATGTGCATCGAGCTCGTCACCCTGCGGCACGAAGGGTAGAGGCGTGTAGGTGCGGGTGAGCACTCCCTCCCTCTCGGCAATGGGTGCAGTATGCACGTGTGTGGCTTTGGGATAGAGGTCTGCTTGAGCGGTGGCGAAGGTAGTGTTGCCCCGACGCTCCATGCGCAACTTGTCGAGGTCAATCTCGGTACACACCAGCTGGGCATCGAAGCTGAAGCGCTCGCCCTGAGCTATCATCGTGCCGTTCTCGGCTATGAGGGCATTGCCCGCAAACACCAAGTCAGTGGTTGACTCTCCATAGCCGCAACTGCAGTATACGTATCCTGCCATGCAGCGAGCCGATTGCTGTGCAATGAGCGAGCGCAAGTACTCGTGCTTGCCCGTCACCTCGTCCGATGCCGAGAGGTTGAAGATAATCTCTGCTCCCTGCAAAGCCAGCGCCGAGCTGGGTGGTGTCACACTCCACAAGTCCTCGCATATCTCCACACCGAAGGCATAGCGCTCCGTGTGGAATATCTGGTACGAACCGATGTGTACCAACTGCCCGGCATACCGTATGTTGTCCTCCATGCGCAAGTTGTAACCTGTTGTAAACCAACGGCGTTCGTTAAACTCACCGTAGTTGGGGATATAGCACTTGGGCACAATACCCAGTATACGTCCCTGCTGAATCACGAGGGCACAGTTGTACAATGCACCACACACATAGATGGGCGCTCCTATGACGTATACATTGTCGTATGCCTTGGTTGCCTCGGCAAACTGTGCCACACTCTCCTCGGCTCCCTGCAGTAGGGTCTGCTGAGTAAACAGGTCATTACACGTATAACCCGTGGTACACAGTTCGGGAAACACCGTTATCTCCACTCCCTCCTTGTGGGCACGCTGTGCCAAGATGACCAACTGCTCTGTATTGAACCTCGTATCGGCTACGCTGACCAAAGGTATGGCCGCTGCCACTTTGATAAATCCGTGTTGCATACTCTATTTCATTATTTACTGCAAATATAATGACAAACGAGCGAAAAGGCAAGCTTGCTTGCACTTTTCTCAGCGAGCGAGAGTATATTCGCGGTTTTCCGCAAATATACGAACAAACGAGCAAGAAATATGAAGTTTACTTCAATATTTTTCACAGCGAGTGCAGTATATCTTCGAGGTTTCCCTCAAATATACGAACAAACGAGCAAGAAATATCAAGCTTCTTGGACAAGCCAAGTGCTAAGGCAGGTCTTGAATATTTTTTACAGCGAGTGCAAGTATCTTCGAGGTTTATCTCAAATATACGAATAAACAAGTGAGAAATAAAAAGTTTTTAGAAATGAATCCCCACACAGAGGAACAGCATCGAATGATTCCGTCTGCCCGCAACAAATCCTTCGAGAAGTTTGTGAGTCCAATCACCTATCACATTACCCTCTTTAGCAAAAATCTTACCCTTGACTTCCGAACAGCAAAAGGCTGAATAGCTGAGTTCCAACGAGACTTCGTCAAAGAAAGTGACACCCACGCCAGCTTTCCAAGTCGCAGTAGAGCCCCAATGATACAACGTGGTAACCTCCAGATCACCAGCACGAGGAAAAGCTACCAGATACTGCGGTATACGACGAAAATTGGCACCCACACCAGCCTCAGCCCAAACCGACATCTCAGGCAATCTCAGCACTGTAAGGTTCAAGCCCACCAATACGGGCAAATTCACAGCTGCAGGAGGTACCTCATCTACCTCCAGTTCCTCAAAGCTCTTGACCGATGTATACCTCAGACTTTGGTAAAACACATCAGCCGAAGCAAACATATCAAGATTGCCAGCCAGATTGAACTGAAATTTCACTCCCCCATTCAGTCTCCAAGGATATTCATCCCAGATTGACGGAGAGTCATCGTAATACTCCGAATCATCCTGCTCCTCGTCAAGAAGCAAGAAGAGCCTCCAAAGGATATTGCTACTTATACGCACCGAGAAGCCCTCCTGTGCAGATGCCGGAACCGAAAGTCCTAACATAACTGCAACAGCCACCAACCATCTCTTAACATTATTCATACCGCCAAGTTGCTCTTGTCTGTAATACTAAGTACAAAAATATATCTTTTTCTCCGATTCTCCAACGTTACCTATATAAAGATTAATACACAGCCCCTGTACCTTACTTTAGCGCTCGTAGAAATCGAATTAACATTCTTAAACCTATATGCTAACATTAGCTCTGTAAGTCCACGAGGTTATAGCGGGTCATAGACCTTGATACTCCGTCACGGCAGATAAGGCATATCCACCGTGACGGAGGCAACTACGAGGCGTAAGTTAAGACAGGTGCCAGTCTTAAGTTACGATAAGCCGAAACGTAAGCTACGATAAAAAAGTAGCTCAAGGTAAGACGACCTTCCGTCCACTCGGATATCCAATATCCGAGGGTCTTGAGGTAGGGGTCTCTGACCCCTTTGAAGCTATTGCGGGTCAGAGACTCTGATACTCAAAAGAGGACGTTTTTGTAGCCCAGTTGGGAAACATTTGCAGCCTAACTGGTGCGCAGATTTCCAGCCTTGAAATCACTGCCATTTTTCGGCAGGTAAACTCGGTCAACTCGGTCAACTCACCTGCTTTCAGGAAGAAGAAAGAGCTTAATATATATAATTAATAATATTACCCCTATATATAGGGCCTCCCGCGCCAGCTCCTACAAAATAAGAAACAAGGGAGTTCACCGTGTTTACCTCGTTCACCTTGATTATGGATACCTCAGTCCCCTCGGATTCCGAGGGTCTTGAGGTAGGGGTCTCTGACTCCTTTGATGTTATTGCGGATCACAGACCCTAATACTCTGTCACGGCGGATAAGGCATATCCGCCGTGAAATTGTTGTTGCGCACCAAGCGGATAACATTGCCGGCTGCTTCACGCTCAGCCTTCAAGCAATCGGTAATCTTGGGCATAAAATCGCTTTCTATAAATTTTTGCTCCGCTTCGCGGAGCTTTTTGAAGGCTCCGCGAAACAAAAGCAAGGTTCACTATCAAATCAAAAAATCATATCAAATTTGGAAAAATCAGCAAATCAGCGAATGCACGACACAAGGTCGCTGCTTTATTCTGAGACAGGGCGCACCGAGAAACCGTAGTTACGACCGTCGCCGTTGTACCAGTCGTGGCCGCCACCACTGAAGAAGAGGAAGTACGCGTAGTAGCTGTAGTCCTCGCCCAACGTACCAGACCAATAGTCGCCGCCGGAGCCCGCGCGGAGCGACGTACCGAGGCGACAGCCGGCAGCAGGAAGGAAGATAGAGTTACCGTTAGGCCCTGTAACCTTCTGACCATACACACCGTTGACAGAAGTCCACTCCCAAGAACACTTCTCGCAAAGCTCCTTGATCTCATCTCTGGTGGGCATGCGCCAACCACCACCCCACTTCATGCGGGCGACATCGTAGGAGGTACCGCTGATGTTGGAGCCGATATTCTGCCACGTATCTTTGTAACCATCACCATTTGTATCTATATAGTATTTATAGGTATCCCAACCATAATCACTCTTCTCCTCCGTCTCACCCCAAGCATAGTAACCACCGTAACCCTCAGGGACATCGACACCAACGTTGCAACAAGCCCACTTGACGCTCAAGCCGAGATCAACGGCGTGGACGTGGTTGGCATCGTCGCAAAGGTCAGACTTCTTATGACTCAAATCCAAAGGTTCCTTATCCTCTGAATAACTCCTGCCCGTATAGCCATCGGCACTGAACTCAACATATGTCCCTATCGCCCAGTGGTCTTTAGTAGACACTGCGGAGTGTTCTTCGTTTTTAGTCAGATAGGTTTCTCCTGTCTCAAACTCCAAGGACAAGGTCTCACTTGTCTTTCCCAATGTCAGAGGATAATCCTTATAAAGTACACCATCACGATACAGACTTATCCCCCAACCTGAAACTGCCATAAGTCTGCCTGCCAGTTCAGCCGAAACGTTTGCTGAGAACCGATATACTCCATCTTTATATTCTGAAGAAGTCTGCTCGTACCCAGTGATTATGGCATTATCCATTCGGATAACCTCCATTGCACCGTAATAAGCAAAAGAAGAATTTGAGCCACCTCTACCAATCTCATATTCCAAGCGCTCAACATAGGGCAAAACAAACGAACGATAGAAATAGTTATATCCAGGTTCCAGATCAGATAACTGAACATGGAAGTCGCCATCTTCAGATACACGTTGGCTGTAAACAACTTCAACATCGCTCTGATAGAGGTTTAGACCAATGTTAGGATTACCCCCACGGACTTTTTTCACGATTAGCCCATAAGTGTTCAGATTTTTATATGCGGCAGGTATCGTTGACGAATTCCTTACCTTCACACCAATACGATACGATGTACTGCCCACTCTTTCGGCAGCCAAAGTCTCCACTTCACATAAGCCGGCAAGAATCTCATATTTCCGTCGTTTATCTTCATTTAACTTGTCCTCAATATATTTCCATAGAGAAACACCACCTCCTACAATACCGCCGACTATCACTGCAGGAATAGAGACCTCAGGAAACAACAAGGCGACACCAGCTCCCAATGATACTCCCGATAAAGACAGCACAAGGTCTGATTCGGCTGTTGAACCATTGCCGGTTGCCATGCCGACACCGGCCATTGTGGCCTCGGCGACACCTTCCGCCCCTCCCTTAGCGATTGTAAGGGCTGAGTTCACCCCGCTTAACACTTCCGCATAGTGGTTCTGAGATACGCCACCCTCTGCCCTGGTTCGTGCATCTTGAACCTGATGACCAAGAGTGACTCCCTCGACAACTCTCACCTCATCGCCTTCTGTCACCAGAATATCAGCAACATTACCACGATAATTGATGAAGCTATACACTCTGTCGTCTGCCATTATAGTCATAGGCAACAAATCTTCACGGAGCTGTGCTATGACAGATTGGCTTGCATCATCAGAAGCGATAGCGTCTACAGCAACCGTGACGACGTTGTTTGAATCGGTGGCCATCGCCGCACAATATCCGTTGCTCGTAACCAATATGGAATCCCATTCGGAGTCACTTGGCATAGGCATTATGGAATAGTAGTAATCGGCAACTTCCAATGGAGGCATATTGAACACCACACTGTCGATAGCTGCAAGCGGCACATGATACTCACGGTCTTTCGTATAGATGATCTGGTTCGTCCAACAGTTGAAGAACGTACCGTTCAAATCAGAACGGGAATACTGGATGCTGTCAATGGAGGACTGGAATATACAATTGAGACCACCATCATTACGATAGATATGTAGCGACCTGTTATCTTGAGAAAAGCCACACAACACAGATGACAGTAACAGAATAAAGAATATCATTTTTTTCATCGCTTTACTATCTTATAGGTTACACCATTGACATTGACCATATACACACCTGTCGACAGGGCTGAAAGAGGGAAGGCGTAATCGCCGGCTGTGCTGACGGTCTTCACGAAAACCGGGGTGCCGTCAAGGGCATGGAGGGAAACTATGGTGCCTGCCGCCAGAGAAGGGAACAGCAGCGAGTTGCCGTCAAGCAGGAATAGGGACTCCCCGGCATGTATATCGAGGATATTGGACTCTGAGGCATCACCATAGGTGAAACGGAGCATATCCTCCAGTGGATAGCTCACCTCGGCATCCTTCACGGAAATGACCAGGGTCGTATCGGTAAAACTTATTTTGGGCTTCTCGTCTAAAGCATATGCCACTTTAGTACTGTCTTTGGCCCATACGACAAGCATCGTCTTCTCTTCGGCAGACAAGGGTTGGCCGGCGAAGAGGGCAACGGAGACTGCAAGGAGCAATCTCCAGACACAACGGTTTCTTTTCATATCATTCAATTCTATGTTAATCATACATTATTCCATCATTCTCCTTATATGGCTTCAGCCACTCCTAAAAATAAGAAAAGCGTGAAGCCATACACCTGTTGCCCGCTTCACAGTATTAGGCTCTCGCATTGCCCTGTTCGTCGAAACGAGCAACGAGAAGCCTCACGCCGATATGCATATACACTACCTCCATTATATATAACAAAGAGGAAGAAAAACATACCCATGAGACATTCACCGTTGCTTTGTCTTTGACGAACATTAAGAATTTGCGAGATTCAATACTGTCAGAACCAAAGCGCCAAGTAAACGCCTTTCCCATTATGTCATCCCCGCCCTGCCACCTTAATCCGTAAAAGTGAATAAAGGTATAGGCGCGAAGATGGAGGCAAAATTAGTGCAAACCGAACGAAAAAGCAAGTTTACTTAATGAAATTTTCTTCCTTGTCACTCGGCAGTGATTAAGCACGCTTATCATTGCTCTCGTTCCTGCGTCAGTTGCATTTTTCTGAGGCGCAGCCTTTCTGTTTGCGCCAGCAGACTAAAGGTACAATATAATTCTGAATTGCAAATGAAGAATGCCTGATTATTTTCATGTTTTAGGACAGAGAACTTTTACGCTTTGCGCCAGATGTTCTATATTCCAAGACTGGCAATATTCATTTCAAGTCTGGCAATATATATTCCAAGTCTTGGAATATTACTTTTATCGAGGTATTAATTAACGTTACATCGGCCAGACTGCAAAGCCCTCTACAGGTCTTGTTTCGAAAGACCTGTAGGTGATAAAATTTAAGACCTGTAGGTGATAAAAATAAAGACCTATAGGTGCCTGAATTTGCCATCTGCAGGAGGCCTTAACTTAGGTATACCGAAGCAGCCGCTACTGAAGCCTGATTTCGGTCATCAGTGACGATAAAAAATAAGACCTTTGGGAAGGGGATGCCGATGAACTTTGTTGTCGCACTGTTTTTTCGTTCCCTCGGATATTGGATATCCGAAGGTGCTGAAGATATAGTGCACTCGCTGTGAAAAATATTCAAGCGAGCTTGATATTTCTCGCCCGCTGTAAATAAATCAACACTTCGATTACAGCAAGCAAGCTTTCTTAATCGAAGCATTGTTTATTTACGCTCTTATTCGTATCTTTGCATTTGTATGGCTGAGATATTAGAAACTTTCTTTGTATCGCAAATGCGCGATTGGGCGCTTGCCCGCGACAATCACAAGGCTTTAGATAGCGTATGGAGCCGTGAGTTGATATCCGAGAAGTTACCCACGGCACTTCGTGTGCAGTGCAATCCGGCACGCATGGTCTCTACGGGAGCAAGCATCGATAAGGCAAGCATTACTGCACGCCCCTGTTTCCTCTGTGCTGACAACCGCCCGGCAGAACAACAGACCCTCGCACTGAACGAGGAGTTTGAATGGTTGGTTAACCCCTACCCCATACTGCCCAATCACTATACCATCGCCTCGACTACACACCGCCAGCAAAACATTGCCGAAGCATACGATGCCATGATACAAGCTGCACTGGCACTACCCGAGGGGTACATCGTGTTCTACAACGGCCCGAAGTGCGGTGCCTCGGCTCCCGACCACCTGCACCTACAGGCCGGTATAGGCAAGGACATCCCTATGGTGGAGTATGCCAAGAGCGTGCAGGCAGCCGAGGATATGCCATGCCAGGCCATAGCCCCCTTCGGCTATATGGCCTACCTGATACGGGATGCCGAAGTGAGCAAAACCTTCGGCCGACTATATGCCATGCTGCCCATTCCCGAGGGGGAGTATGAACCGCGCATGAATATCATCGCATACCGCAATGGCGAGCACGTAAGCCTTATCGTGATTCCGCGCCATGCCCATCGCCCCCGCTGCTATGCGGCTGAAGACGAAGCACAATACCTTATCAGCCCGGGAGCCATAGACATGTGCGGACTCATCATCACCCCACGCCATGAAGATTACGAACGGCTCACCACCGCGAGAGCTCTCGACATATTGTGCGAGGTGGGTGTGCGCACCGAACCTACCATCGATGTGGGCATCATGCTGGGCAAGGAGATAACGTTTACGCTGAATGGGGAATATACCGTCGGTCAAAACAGCCGCCAAGGCACATTCACTGCAAGGATAACAGACAAGGGAATCTCGCTTGAAACAGGCATTTACGACACGCTATATATTGAACCTGCACAAGACAACGCTACCTTCTCGCTTCACGGTGTCACCATAGGCAAGGAGTTCCATTGGCAGCAACAGGAGATGCAGACCTTCCAGGGCTCGCTCATCCTGCGTATCATCGACGGTGAACTGCATGCCATCAACCGTATCGCCATAGAGGATTATCTCACCAGTGTCATCGCCTCAGAGATGAGCGGTACATCGTCAGTTGAGCTCCTCAAAGCGCATGCCATCATTTCAAGAAGTTGGCTGTTGGCACAGATAAGGGAAGCCTCCCCCCTGCCCCTCCCAAAGGGGCAGGGGGAGGCCATCCGTTGGTACGACCGCGAAGCCCACACCCACTTCGATGTCTGTGCCGACGACCACTGCCAGCGTTATCAGGGAGTAAGCCGTAAGGTGACTCCACAGGTGGTTGAGGCTATACGCGCCACACGCGGCATCGTGCTCAGTTACGAGGGAGAGGTGTGCGATGCCCGGTTCAGCAAGTGTTGCGGTGGCAAGACGGAACTGTATGAGAGCTGCTGGGACGACACGCCCCACCCCTACCTCAGTGTTGTGGACGACCCCTTCTGCAACACGCACGACGAGAAGGTCCTCTCCGAAGTGCTCAACCACTACGACCAATCCACCGACTTCTACCGCTGGACGGTAGAGTACAGCCAGGAGGAGCTGTCCGAACTTGTACGCAGACGGGGAGGATTCGACTATGGCGACATCATGGACCTCATCCCCATAGAGCGCGGCCCATCGGGACGCATCGTGCGGCTGCAGATCGTGGGCACCAAGGCCACACGCATCATCGGCAAGGAGTTAGAGATACGCCGTACACTCTCGGAGAGCCACCTCTACAGCAGTGCCTTCGACGTGGAGAAGAGAGACGGGCACTTCGTCCTCCATGGTGCCGGCTGGGGACACGGCGTGGGACTATGCCAGATAGGTGCGGCCGTGATGGGTAGTCAGGGATATAGCCATGAAGAGGTATTGCACCACTATTACCCCGAAGCCGAACTGACGGAGTGGTATGAATAGTGAGGTGAAGCCAGTGGGCGGGCATCTGACGTTGATGCTACCCGAAAAAGCGGAAATGAGGTAAAGCTGTTAAATATTTCTATATTTTACTGCAATCGTTCGTTTATATGTATATTTTTTTGTAATTTTACATGATTAAAATGCCGTAGTAGGCGTAACCTACTGTAAGACATTTGATAGGCGCATTTTTAGTGCCACCGAGACAAGACAACAAAAAAAGAACATATATAATGAATTACAAATGGAATTATCAACCTCCTACCGAGCAAAAGATCCAGAAAGCTGAAGCACTATCTGTGGAGACAGGCTTCAACCCGATACTATGCAGGCTGCTTGTCGACAGAGGAATCACAACGGGCGAAGAAGCCAAGCGCTTCTTCCGACCGAGTTTGACGGACCTGCATGACCCGTTTCTCATGGCAGGTATGGATGCAGCAGTAGAACGCATCAATCAAGCCTTGGGACGCAAGGAACGCATACTTGTATATGGCGACTACGATGTAGACGGCACCACAGCCGTAGCATTGGTATACCGTTTCCTGCAACAGTTTACGACCAACATCGACTACTACATCCCCAATCGTGACAACGACGGCTATGGGGTATCTTTCAAGGGAGTAAACTATGCGAAGGAGACTGGCGTAAAGCTGGTGATTGTGCTTGACTGTGGTGTAAAGGCGGTAAACGAAATTGCCTATGCCAAGGAACTGGGTATCGACTTCATCGTGTGTGACCACCACGTGCAAGACGACGTACTGCCCCCTGCAGTGGCTATCCTCAACCCCAAGCTCATAGGGTCAGAGTATCCCTACCCCCATCTCTCAGGATGCGGTGTGGGCTTCAAGCTGATGCAGGCTTTCGCCAAGGACAATGGCATAGAGTTCAGCCAACTCATCCCCTATCTTGACCTGGTGGCCGTGAGCATTGCTTCGGACATCGTGCCCATTATGGGCGAGAACCGCATACTGGCCTATCATGGCCTCCGGCAGCTGAACCATAATCCGAGTACAGGACTACGCGCCATCATCGATGTATGCGGCTTACACGAAAAGGAGATAAAGATCAACGATGTAATCTTTAAGATTGGACCACGCATCAATGCCTCGGGACGAATACAGACCGGCAAGGAAGCGGTAGACCTGCTCACCGAGAAGGACTACAAGAAGGCACTTGAACTGAGCAACCAAATCAACGAGTATAACGAAGCACGCAAAGACCTCGACAAATCAATGACCGTAGAGGCCAACCGCATCGTCGACAATCTGGAAGACCTGGCCGACAAACGCTCTATCGTATTGTACAACGAAGACTGGCATCGGGGAGTCATCGGGATCGTAGCCTCACGGCTCACCGAGCTGTTCTACCGTCCCTCGGTTGTGCTGACAAAGACGAATGACATGGCCACAGGCTCGGCACGCTCGGTAGCCGACTTTGATGTATACAAAGCCATCGAGAGTTGCCGTGACCTGCTCGACAACTTTGGCGGCCACCCCTATGCCGCAGGCTTGTCGCTTCCCGTAGAGAATGTGGAGGAGTTTGCCCGCCGTTTCGAGGAGTATGTGGCCAAGAATATCCGCCCCACACAGACCGATGCCATCATATATGTCGATGAAGAGCTTTCGTTCAAGGACATATCCATGAAGCTATACAACGATCTCAAGCGTTTCGAGCCTTTTGGCCCCGACAATCCCAAGCCCACCTTCTGCACCCGACAGGTGTACGACTACGGCACCAGTAAGGTGGTAGGGCACAACCAAGAGCACATCAAGCTGGAACTGGTGGACAACCTTTGCAACCGCGTAATGAACGGAATAGCTTTTGGCCAAAGTTCACAAGCACGCTACATCAAGTCGAAGCAGGCCTTCGATATCTGCTACACGATTGAGGAGAACACGCATAAGCGCGGTGAGGTGCAACTGCTCATCGAGAGCATCAAGCCCTACATGGAGGAGTAATACGGAGTGGACTACAGAGAGGTTCTTCGCGAATACTTCGGCTACGACTCGTTCCGTAGCATACAGGAAGACATTATCCGCAGTATAGGTAGCGGACGCGACACCCTCGGGCTCATGCCCACAGGAGGCGGCAAGAGCATCACCTTCCAGGTGCCGGCATTGGCGCAAGAAGGGGTCTGCATTGTCATCACCCCACTCATTGCCTTGATGAAAGACCAGGTGGCCAAGTTGCGCGGACGCGGCATCAAGGCCACCGCCATATATTCAGGGATGAGCCGCGACAGCATCGTGGCAGCCTTGGACAATTGCATCCTTGGCGGTTACAAGTTTCTCTACGTATCGCCCGAGCGCCTCACCTCCGACATCTTCCTCACCAAGCTACGTCGTATGCAAGTAAGCTTTATCACCATAGACGAAAGCCACTGCATATCACAATGGGGCTACGATTTCCGCCCCTCATATCTGGCCATAGCCGACATACGCAAGCAACTTCCCACTATCCCCATCCTGGCCCTCACCGCCACTGCTACCCCCGAGGTGGTGAAAGACATACAGACCCGCCTGCAATTCCGCGAAGAGAATGTCTTCCGCATGAGCTTTGAGCGCAAGAACCTCAACTACATTGTGCGCCACACTGAGAACAAGGACGCCGAGATGCTCCATATCCTCAGCAATGTACAGGGCACGGCCATCGTCTACGTGCGCAATCGTGACAAGACCCGCGAGATAGCCCGCCTACTTACCGACCACGGTATCAGTGCCGCCTTTTACCATGCAGGCATAGACAGTCGCGACAAGGACAAGCGGCAGCAGCAATGGAACGAGGGTGCCATCCGTGTCATGGTAGCTACCAATGCCTTCGGCATGGGCATTGACAAACCCGACGTACGCACGGTCATCCACTATGAGATGCCCGACTCTCCCGAGGCATACTACCAGGAGGCAGGCCGTGCCGGTCGTGACGGACTCACCGCCTATGCCGTACTCCTCTATGCCCCCGACGACAAACGCAAGCTCTCACGTCGTGTGAGCGACAACTACCCCGACAAGACCTTCATCTGCAGTGTCTACGAACGACTCGGCTACTACTACCAGATGGCCGTAGGCGATGGTGAAGGCTGCCATTATGACTTTGACCTCACTGAGTTCTGCAAAGCCTACCGCCTGCCCCTCGTGCAAACCGAGAGCGCTCTACGCCTGCTTACCGGAGCAGGATACATCCATTTCGAGGAGGAAGAAGAGCATACCTCACGCCTGCGCTTTATCGTCACACGCGACGAGCTCTACCGTCGTCGCGACGACAGCGAATCCACCGACCTGCTTATCCGTACCCTCCTCCGCCTTTACAGCGGTGTGTTCAGCGATTATGTATTTATCGACGAGAAATACATCAGCGAGATGAGCGGTATCGCATTGGAAACACTCTATGAGTCTCTACTCGGATTAGGTCGTGCGCGTGTGATACATTATATTCCACGCCGTACCTGCCCGTCAGTCACCTTCGTATGCAAGCGTGTCGACACCGACCGCATCGTCATCCCCGCCTCCGTATATGAAGAACGCAAGGCGAGCTATGCCCAACGCATCAAGGCAATGAAAGAATACGTATTGTCTGACCAACAATGCCGTAGCCGTATGCTGCTACGTTACTTCGGCGAGCGCAATGCCCCTCTTTGTCAGGTGTGCGATAACTGCCGCAAACACCGCAACGATTCCCACTCCGAGCTGCACTCCCGTGCCTATCGTGAGATGATCTACGAGCTGCTCTCCGACGGCAAGCCACACCCCATCGAGGAAGTACACACACTACACATCGAAGTTCCCAAACTCAAGTCGCTGCTGAAAAGCCTCGTACAAGAGGAGGAAATCATCATCCAGGACGGACTGATAAGGTTGAGACAACCGAAACGAGCGGGAGATCGCCTTTGAAGAAATTACAGAACAGTGCACAAAAGAAATGAGTGATTCCGACGTTACGAATCACCCGACAAACCTCACTCCCGCAATGCCCAAGTGCATACAAAATCCGGATATATCCGGTAGCAAACCGCCTGTTGCGAAGAAGACAATGATACATGTGCGATAAGCGTGCCTTGCTGTCCCGGTTCATAGGGAGCAATACGGAATGTCTCCCGGAAATCAGCGGCTGCGGGGTCGTCAAACAGCTTGTAGAGCGTCTCCTTCGCAGACCAGTTGACAAGCAAGTATTGCAGCTGTTCATCGGTGCTACATCTATTTATATATAGAGCCTCATCAGGATGCGTGAAGCGATGGGCTATACGCTGCACACGCGGAGCAATATGCTCGACATCAATCCCTACAGCGCGATTGCCGTGATAAACAATGGCAGCATACCCCTTAGTGTGCGATATGCCTATATAGTAGCTACCGTCGGTCAGGAACGGACACCCCGACGGATGATACCACACCTCTTTATCGCTCCCCAGCACCTGAGCGATGAGTACACGCACAGCCAACCACTCGGCACGGCGTGCCTCGTGGCTGATAGCGGCAAGCATAGCATCGTAGCGTGAGGTAGACAATAATGCATACAGCGCATCAGACGTTTCTTCGATACGCCATATAGCAATACCGCCCCCCTCAAAAGTGTGATGGGCATAAATGGGCATAAGCAGAGTAACGGAAGTTACTTAGAACGGAACCTGCTCGGTCGGAGTAGCAGGAGAAGCAGGTGAAGCGGGAGTGGCAGACGGGGCAGCTGCTTGTTGCGGACGCGACAACATCTCCATGTTATCAACATATATCTCCACCACCGTACGGCGTACACCATTCTGGTCGTCATACGAACGGCTGTGAATGCTCCCTTCAATATAGAGTTTGTCGCCCTTATGCACATATTTCTCTACCGTCTGTGCCAATCCACGCCAAAACACCAGATTGTGCCACTCAGTGCGTTCAGGCACTTGAGTGCCATTAGGCAAGGTATAAGCACGGTCTGAAGTGGCCAATGACACACTGGCTACCGCCACATCACGGTCGATATAACGCACGTTGGGCTCACGACCCACATTACCGATAAGGATCACTTTGTTTACTGACATAGTTGTATGAAATATTTATTCTGCTCCAAAATTAAACAATTATTTCCACATAACGGCTACCATTGCCCACTTTTTTCCTGCATATAGCGCTCTACCAACCGAGGAAGTGCATAATGGCTCAACTCAGAGAATGGCACCATCACATAGCCATCGGGGCAAGACAATTCGCCCCAAACCTCCAGTTCGTGGAATGTCGCATGCAACACACGATGCGAGAGCACATGCTTGATGCCTCCCGTAAACCCCTTATAAATATAATGAGGTACAATCTTCTTCCAGGCAAGAAAGTCCGGGTGGAGGAAAAGCTTGTCAGCATCTATTGCCACATCGGTTTCTATCAATGGCAGTTCATAAAGATTCTGCCATATATCGTTTCCCGTGCGTTTATGAAGCAACAAGCTACCGGCATCGTGTATATATAAATAGGTAAGGTAACGGGGGGTTACCTTTGTCTTATGCGACTTCGAAGGCAACATGTCCACTTTCCCCTCAGCAAGTGCCACACACTTGTCGGCCAAAGGACAATCAACGCAGGAAGGGGAATGAGGCGTACATTGCAATGCACCAAACTCCATCACAGCCTGATTGTACTTGGCTGCTTGAGAGTCAGGGAGCAGCTCTTGGGCAATCTCCGTGATCACACGCTTGCCTTTCACCGAATCAATAGGGCAATCTATCCCAAACATACGCGACCAGACACGACACACATTTCCATCAACAGCCGCCTTGGGCTCGTCGAAAGCAAACGATGCGATGGCAGCTGCCGTATAGTCGCCCACCCCCTTGAGCTGGCGTATGTCCTCGTATGTATCCGGGAATCGCCCTAACTTCACAATCTGCTTTGCTGCTGCGTGCAGATTACGTGCACGGGAATAATATCCCAACCCCTGCCATGCACGCATCACGGCATCTTCGGGTGCATCGGCCAAAGTCTCTACGGTAGGGAACAGTGCTATGAAACGCACGAAATAGGCATACCCCTGGGCCACCCTCGTCTGCTGCAAGATGACTTCAGATATCCATATATAATAAGGATTGCGCGTAGAGCGCCACGGAAGATCGCGCTTATGCATATCATACCAGGCAAACAGGCGGCAGCAAATATCATCCATATTCCATGCAAATGTTGAATTTTACCACAAAAATAGACAAAAAGGTGAGACATAACAAACAAAGTGAGTGATTTACAAAAAAAATAGGCCAATATATTTTTTTTGGAACAAGAAAAACTCTATATTTGCACTCCGAAATAAAAAAGAACAAATTGTAAAACAATAAAAAGATACGAAAATGACAAAATCTGAAGTTGTTAACGAAATTAACAAAAAGACTGGTGTAGACAAGGCTGATGCCTTGAAGTGTGTTGAGGCTTTCATGGAAGTAGTTAAGGAGTCGTTGATTAACGAGGAGAACGTTTACCTGCGCGGATTCGGCAGTTTCATCTTGAAGAAGAGAGCCCAGAAGACTGCTCGTAACATCTCTAAGAACACCACAATCGTTGTTCCTGAGCACAATATCCCCGCTTTCAAGCCTGCAAAGACTTTCGCTACTGAAGTAAAGAAGTAAAAAAACATATAGTATTCATTAATTCATAAAATTTTCCCACTATGCCAAACGGAAAGAAGCATAAGCGTCATAAAATGGCGACTCACAAGAGAAAGAAAAGACTGAGAAAGAACAGACACAAGAGCAAGTAAGCTCTGAGTTTAGTACAAGGCAAGGAACAAACTTCAGAATACGAAACACGATTTTGGGTTTGTTCTTTGTCGCATTTTAGGAAGTATCTATTACGAGAACTCAAGAAAAGTGACAACCGAATTATTCATCGATGTACAGCCCAAAGAGATTACCATCGCACTGACCGAAGACAAGGTGCTGATGGAGTATCAACGTGAGGGACGCGAAGCGTCGTTCTCCGTGGGCAATATGTACTTGGGACGGGTAAAGAAGATTATGCCCGCCCTGAATGCATGCTTTGTTGATGTAGGTTCGAGCAAAGAAGCTTTTCTTCACTATCAGGACTTAGGTAACCATTACAATTGTTACCACAAGTATGTACGACAGGTAATCAGCGACAAAAAGAAACTTGCTCCCTACTCCAAAGTAACCGGACAGCCCGAGCTCCCAAAGGATGGAAGCATCTCCGACTACCTACAAACCGGACAGGAGATTATGGTGCAAGTGACCAAGGAGCCCATATCTACCAAAGGACCAAGACTAACAGCCGACCTCTCTTTTGCCGGCCGCTTCTTGGTACTGACCCCATTCTCTGACAAGGTATCCGTATCATCGAAAATCAAATCGGCAGAAGAACGGGCACGACTCAAACAACTCATACAAAGCATCAAGCCGAAAAATTTCGGTGTCATCGTGCGCACAGTAGCCGAAGGCAAACGTGTGGCAGATCTTGATGCCGAACTCAAAATCCTTGTAAAGCAGTGGGACGAGGCCATACTCAAGGTACAGAAAGCCGAGAAGCCCCCCTTGCTCATATACGAAGAAAACAGTCGTGCCGTAGCCATGTTGCGCGATCTATTCAGCCCCACATACGAGGCCATATACATCAATGACGATGCCGTATACAACGAGATACGCAACTACGTCGGCCTAATCGCTCCCGAAAAAGCACATATCGTCAAGCACTATACAGGCACACTGCCCCTGTTTGACAACTTCGGCATCACCAAGCAGATAAAATCATCATTCGGCCGAATAGTACCCTACCGCGGTGGAGCCTATATGGTGATTGAGCATACCGAAGCATTGCACGTAGTGGACGTGAACAGCGGAAACCGATCGAGGGGCAACACTAACCAGGAGGAAAATGCCATCGATGTAAACCTCGGTGCAGCCGACGAGCTAGCCCGCCAACTCCGTTTGCGCGATATGGGAGGCATCATCGTGGTCGACTTCATCGATATGGACACTGCCGAGAACCGGCAGAAGCTCTACGAGCGCATGTGTCAGAATATGCAACGCGACCGTGCCAAACACAACATACTGCCGCTCAGCAAGTTTGGGCTTATGCAGATAACCCGCCAACGAGTGCGTCCAGCCATGGATGTCGCAGTGGAGGAGACGTGCCCCGTATGCTTCGGGAAAGGCACCATCCAAGCATCCATACTATTTACCGACACCTTGGAAAGCAAGATTGATTACCTTGTAAACAAGTTGAAGATCAGCAAGTTCAACCTACACGTCCACCCCTATGTAGCAGCCTACATCAATCAGGGGGTCGTCTCTATGAAAATACGTTGGAAGATGAAGTATGGCTTCGGACTTCGCATCACACCCAACCAAAGCATACCGCTGCTTGCCTACACAGTCTATGACATGCAAGGCAACGAGATAGACCTAAAAGAAGAAGTAGAGACCAAGTAAACCAAAAAGAAGAGAAGGAGTAGCAACTCCTTCTCTTCTTTATCCCCAAGACTCCACTCACACCCTTTCCGGTTGTAGCGCTACAGAGCACGAAACCTCCAATATCTCACCGCAAGCGTATGATATCGCCCACCATAGGAGCATAGGTAGCCGGCTCCACATCATTCATCTTATACAAGCGGGACAACCGCACGCCATACATCTGCGATATGAGATGCATGCTCTCTCCCTCCCTCACCACATGCTGCTGATGCGGTTTCCTGGCACGCCAATATTTACGGTGCAGATAGATGATGTCGCCCTTGCTGGGCACATAGTTCTTATGCTGGTCGTTGTACCGTATGAGTTTACGGCGTGAGATACCAAATTCATCCGCAATCCCCTGCATCGTATCTCCCGGACGGGTGATTATATACACCAAATCATGTGCCAGCATTGGCTCGTGGGCACCCACATAGCGTGCCACACTTCTTCCGCCATGGTCAAAGCGGTCAAGCCCATACGATTCTATCAGATTAATCAACCTGTCGGCATACGCAGGATTGGTAGCATATCCCGCTCGTTTGAGTCCACGCGCCCAGCTGATATAGTCGGTTTGGTCAAACTTGAACAGGAAAGCATAGCGAGCTCCTGTAGACAAGAAAATCGAATGGTCTTCATACGAGTCACTCACCTTCTTATACACACGGAAACACTCGCCCGCCTCATCATCGTCGTGATAGGTACGGTCGCCCTCCCAGCTATGGCACTTGATGCCAAAGTGATTGTTCGACTTGCGTGCCAGCTCGCTCTTACCCGCTCCCGACTCCAGCAAGGCCTGTGCCAACGTGATACTTGCCGGAATATGATATTTGTTCATCTGCTCTATAGCTATATCCTTATATTTGTTGATATAGGCCACATAGTCGGTGTCCTGAGCATACAGCGAGTGCATCATCGCCCATAGCGCAACAGCTATTACAACTATTCGTCTCATCATCGTGTGAAATATTATGTATCGCAATGCAAAAATACGTTTTTTTTATCGAACTGGTATAAAAATCACTTTTTTTATGTAAGTTTGCAGCAAACAGTGAGTACATATATGAAAGAACTTACACATACCTGCCACTATAAGCTGTTTGCTTATGAGGAACTGTGCGAACAGGATCGTCGGCTGGTCGATGCAGCCAAGGCAGCCACCCAAGGAAGTTATGCCCCCTACTCCACCTTTCAGGTCGGTGCTGCCGCCCTACTGAGCGACGGCACCGTAGTCTCGGGCAGCAACCAGGAGAATGCCGCCTACCCTTCAGGGCTTTGTGCCGAGCGCACCACCCTCTTTTATGCCAATGCCGCCCACCCCGACAAAGCCGTCATAGCCTTAGCCGTGGCCGCCTACACGGACGGCAAATTCACCAACGTCCCCATCCCGCCCTGTGGAGCCTGTCGCCAGGTAGCGCTCGAAGTAGAGCACCGCTACGACACCCCGATACGTCTGTTGCTCTACGGCACCGAGGGGACATACGTCATCGAAGGAGGCATCGGCGAGCTGCTGCCCCTGACATTCGATGCATCGTTCCTGAAGTAATCACACCATGGAAATTCAACGGACAGCTACACGTTCATGATGCTGGTCATGGGTAAATGTGTATCCTATTATCATTTAATCCAAAGCATATTCTTATGAACAAGAAACAGCAATCGATATTGGGCAGACTTTTCAAGACATATCTGGTCGATGCCCTCAGCTTTATGGCAATGGGACTTTTCTGCTCGCTTATCTTAGGTCTTATCATCAAGCAGATAGCCCTAATTCCGGGACTCGACTTCCTCACCTACATTGCTGGTCTGCTTCAGTCGGCTCCTGTCGTCGGTGGTTCCATCGGCATGGCCATTGCTCTCGGACTCAAGCGTGCTCCATTGGTGACAATCTCCTCCGTGGCTATAGGTGCCCTCGGCTATCAGTTCGGTGGCCCGATAGGCGCATATCTGGCCTCCATTGTAGGGGTAGAGGCCGGTTCGCTCGTATCGAAGCGTACGCCTGTCGATATCATTGTCACCCCCCTTGTTGCGGTTGTTGCAGGCGGATTGTTTGCCAAGTATTGCTGTGCCCCCATCAACGAGTGGGTGATGTCGCTGGGGACGCTCATCAACCGTGCCACCATGCTCCAGCCGTTCATTATGGGCATTGTGGTGTCGGTCTCCGTAGGCTGCCTTCTGACGCTTCCCATCAGTTCGGCCGCTCTTTGCATATCCATTGGCATCGGCGGGCTGGCAGCAGGAGCGGCAACTGCCGGTTGTTGTGCACAGATGATAGGCTTTGCCGTTATCAGTTACAAGGACAACGGCATGGGAGGTCTTATCTCGCAAGGCTTGGGTACATCCATGTTGCAGATTGGCAATATTGCGCGTAAGCCCATCATTTGGCTTGCTCCGACCCTCACCTCAGCGATTTTAGGGCCTGTTTCGACCGTATGGTTGAAGATGACCAACAATGCCGCCGGTGCAGGTATGGGTACCGCTGGTCTTGTCGGTCCCCTCGGGTGCTGGGACACCATGGCTGCAACTACCGACCACAGCATACTCCTTGCCGAGATTATCGGCCTCTACTTCATCGCCCCGGCTGTCCTCAGTCTTTTCTTCCACTCTATCATGAAGCGGTTGGGATGGGTCAAGGATGGTGATATGAAACTCCCCTAAAGACCTTAAAGCCCTACAAAGACAAGCAACTAAAATTAGTACCTCGACAAAAGATATATTGCCACCGTGGAAATATAGAGCGCCTGCGATAACCGTATAGAGCACATCGCAATGTATTAATATTTCTAAAAGAATGTCGTTTTTCTCCGTTTCTCCAAACAATAAAAGTCCCGACAGAGCCGTTATTAGTATATTTGTATGCTTGTAAAAACAAGAGTTATGGAAAGTATTGCGTGGTGGACGATGGTCCCGTTCTTTCTGATGCTGCTTTGCATTGCAGTGTTACCGCTATGTGCTCCCGGTTGGTGGGAGAAGAACACCAACAAACTGTTGGTGTCGGTTCTGCTGGGTATTCCCTCAGTTGTATATATGGTGATGAATGGTATGGGAGCCAACTTGGAGCACCAGATTCTGTTTGATTATATTCCGTTCATCATACTGCTCCTGGCACTCTATGTGGTCACGGGTGGCATCTATATCAGTGGAGATTTGAATGCCAAGCCCTGGGTAAACACCTGCTTCTTGGCCGTAGGATATGTGTTGGCTTCCATAATGGGTACTACGGGAGCTGCCATGCTGCTCATACGACCGCTCATCAAGACTATCCGCCACAGGCACTTCAATACCCACACGGTGCTCTTCTTCATTGCTGCCGTGGCTAATTGTGGCGGACTGCTCACTCCGCTGGGCGATCCTCCTTTGTTTATTCTCTATTTGCGTGGTGCCGACTTCACCTGGTTTCTCAAGCTGTTCCCCATCTGGCTTGCTACAGGTGTCATGCTGCTGACGGTATATTTTGTCGTGGATACCTTCTATTATCGCCGTGAGCGCAAAACGGTGCTTGACCGTGCCGAACGTATGGTGACACCGTTCGGACTGCAAGGTAAGCGCAACATAGTGTTTCTTGTGCTCATCATCCTCTCCGTGGCTTTCCTCAATGAGAACTATATTCCCTCGATGGGAGGTGATGCCCCTATCCATATGCGCTATATCAGGGAATATGCGCTACTGGCCATCGTGCTGGTATCGTGGCTGGTTACTGGCCGCAAGCTCCGCACGCGCAACCACTACTCGTGGGCACCCATCATCGAGATTGCCTATATCTTTATCGGCATCTTTGTCACGATGACCCCAGCCCTGCTCTTCCTCAATGAGAATGCTGCCTCGCTCGGCTTGCAGCAGCCTTGGCAATACTTCTACACGACAGGCGCGCTCAGTTCGGTGCTCGACAATACCCCCACAGCACTTGCCTTCCATACCGTAGCGTTGGGATTACCCGAAACGGCTAACCTTGTGGCCGGAGTACCCGAGTCCGTCCTCAAGGCCATCGCGGCAGGTGCCGTCTTCTTTGGTGCCATGACCTACATCGGCAATGGTCCCAACTTCATGGTCAAGGCCATCGCCGAGGAAAATCGTATCAAGATGCCCAGTTTCTTTGTATACATCTTCAAGTTCTCGCTCATAGTGTTGCTCCCTATATATGTGATAGTGCAGTGGATATTCTTTTAGACCCAGAAGAATCATCAGATGAGACACCGGCAATGTAGGGAAACACAATATAAATACACGAAAACTTTTGCTGTATTAAATAAACTTGCTACTTTTGCAGAAAAGTAGAATCTATTGATTATGAGAATAAAGCACATTACTATATGCAGCTTGCTTCTGGCATTTCTTACGGCTCAAGCCGAGACCTATCACCTTACGCTCGAAGCCAGTGTAGAGCTTGCCAAAGAGAAGAGCTACACGATGCAAAACCTGAAGGAGAACCTCAAGATTGCCGAATATAACCTGAAGTCAGCGACCAGCAGTCTGAAGACACATATAGACTTCAGCCTCACGATGCCCGAGTTCAACCAGACCGTTCGCACTTGGGACGACACCACGGGTGTATCGTTCTACTCTGTGAAACGCATGGACTATGGCGGAACGATCACCGTGAACCAACCCCTCATCACCAATGGCAACATCTATTGGGAGACGAGCCTGAACAGCTACGACGACTTCTATAATGATGACCGCTCGGCAACTTTCAACACCCGCCTTCGTCTTCGCCAGCCTATTGACGCTCTTTATGGCTATAACGCCATACGCTCGTCGCTAAAGTCGGCAAGACTCGATTACGAGCGCACCAACAAGTCGCTCCGCCGTGAGGAGCTCAACCTGGTTTATCGGGTGAGCAGTGCCTACTATAATCTGCTATCTCTGCAACGCAGTACCGAGATTGCCCTGCTCGACTATGAGCGCCAGACCGAGGCCAACCAGATTGCCCAGAACAAATATGCGTCAGGATTGATTCGCGAGGTAGATGCCCTACAGATGGAGGTCGACCTGGCCGAAGCGCAAAACAGCTATGAGATGTCGCTCATCAATCAAGAGTCGGCCATCAACAGCTTCAAGGAACTGCTTGGCATAGAGCTTACCGACAGCGTGGTGCTGAATGATGAATTGAAATACAATGTCGTGGTGGTAGATGCCGACAAAGCAGTAGAGTATGCCTTGAAGAACCGCACTGAACTACGCGATCAGGACATTGCCATTGAGCAACAGCAGATGGCAATCCGTCAGCGCAAAGCCGATGGCATGGTACGTGGTTACTTTGATGCATACGTGCAGAAGACAGGCACCAGCATGGGCGACATCAGCACTACCTATGGGAGTACCATCCAGACTTCGGCCAACGATTTCCTGGACCGCCCGATAAACTATGGTGTAGGGTTCACCGTTTCGGTGCCTATCCTCGACTGGGGAGAGAACAAGGCTCGGGTGCGCGCTGCCGAAGCTCGCCAGCGACAAAACTACCTGGCAAAAGAGGAGCTCGAGCGCTCCATCGAAACCGAAACCCGTAACTCTGTAGCCCAGCTCAACAACAACCTCAAGCGACTCCAGCTGCTCGAAAAGAATGTGGTCATTGCCGAGAAGAGTTTCCAGATTACCCTCCAGCGTTTCTCTGACGGGGATATTGACAGCCAGACCCTTGCGCTCGAGCGCAACCGCCTCAACAGTGCCTACCGCAATCACCTGAGTGCCTATATCGCCTACCAGCTCAGCCTGGCCGACATTATGCGCAAGACACTCTATGACTTTGAGAAGGGAGAGCCATTGGCTATGTAATAAAGCCATAGAGGTGAAGGCATCCACTCCCCCAATTAGACAGTATTATTCAACAGTTCCTCTACGTACACCATCGAGCAAATGCAGCAAACGCTCTACGATGTCGGGATGCTCGGTTGCGACATTGTGCCGTTCGCCGAGGTCACGGGTGAGATTGTAGAGCTGTGGCTCGGGAGAGTTACCCAATTCTATATTGGTCAAGCTATTGTAGGCATACCCCTTTGAGGGGGCTATATATTTCCATTCACCATCATAAATGGATATGGAGCCAGCCTTTTCAATGACATATCCACGCCCCTCCTTGTCACGGCCGAGCAGTGATGGCAATGCATTGCGACTATCGGGCGCGGCATCCTCAGCAATGGTGGCACCCACAAGTGTGGCCATAGAAGCAAAGAGATCAATATGGGAAACCAAGGCATCAGACACACCGGGCTTGACTACGGCAGGCCATGATACGATAAGCGGCACTCGGGTACCGGCTTCAAAGTTGCTGTACTTGCCACCGCGCAAGTCACCCCAAGGACGATGGGTGCCAAGGAGTTCTACGGCCTGATCGGCATAGCCGTCATCAACCACAGGGCCATTGTCACTACTGAGGATAATAAGGGTGTTGTCGGCAATTCCCTGACGTTCCAAGGCATCAAGTACAGCCCCTACCGTATAGTCGAACTGTAGAATGGCATCACCACGAGGTCCCATGCCGCTTTTGCCTACGAAGCGACTATGAGGATAACGGGGCACATGTATGTCATTGGTACCAAGGTAAAGGAAGAAAGGCTTGTCGGCATTGTTATCGATAAACTGTACCGCTTTGGTTGTGATACTGTCGGCAATATTCTCATCTTCCCATCGTGCCTGCTCCCCACCTTTCATGTAGCCTATGCGGGATATGCCGTTGACAATAGCTTGGTCGTGTCCGTGGTTGGGACTTGGGTGCAGTTTGGTCAGCAGTTCGGGGTGATTTTTCCCCAATGGTTCGCCATCAAAGGGAGTGTGGTAGCTCACCTCGATGGGATCAGAAGGATCAAGTCCCACGACCTTTTCGTTTTCGACCCACACACAAGGTACGCGGTCGCCTGTAGCTGCCATTATATAAGAATAGTCAAAACCTATGTCGGAGGGTCCAGGAGTGATATGTCCGTTCCAGTTTTGCGCACCGGTCTTATCGGCCAAGCCAAGATGCCATTTGCCTACGGCTCCTGTCACATATCCCCGCTGTTTGAACAGGTCGGCTACGGTTTGCTGCTCAGGACGGATAATCATCCCTGCATTACCGGCAGCCACACCCGTATCGTTGCGACGCCAGCTGTAGTGGCCTGTGAGCAGTGAATAACGCGAAGGAGTACTCGTGGAAGCTACAGCATGGGCATCCGTAAATCGAAGTCCGGCTGCAGCCAGTCTTTCCACTTGCGGAGTCTGTATGGTAGGTTCGCCATAGGGACTCAAATCGCCATAGCCTATATCATCGGCCAACAAGAATATTACATTGGGGCGATTCACATTGGCTTTTACTCTTTTCACCTTGCTTGTAGAGCATCCCGAAAGTAGACTTGCCCCTATTCCTATATATACCAATAGTCTCTTTTCCATATTTACTAAGAATCTGATTAAAAATTATCGCTAATATGTTTTAGAATCTGCTTTTCGGTTTATCTGAGGTTCTTTTGGGCATCTTTGCACTCTCAATTCTTGCAAATAGATTACTATTTATCTTTAATGAGGATAGGCTACACTCGCTGAGCATTGTAAGCAAGCTTACGTGCGCTCGTTTGCACTATCCTTGCCTGCGCCTTGAAAGCGCAAATCTATCCCAAAATTCCTCCCAGCTAAACTCAAAATAATTTTAAAACAGATTCTAAGAATTTATCGTATGATGGCCGGCTTCAGTTCGTCGGGCGAACCGTTGGTATACATATCTACCTTCGGTCCCTGCTTGGTGTAGAGGTCGGCTATCAGGGCAGGTTCTACGGTGAGCGTGGGAGCAAAGTCGGCACTTTGCATGTAGCGGAGTATGGCACTGCGCATCTGACGCGCCACAATGCGGCGGTCAAGGTCGTGGGTAATATCCATTGTGGTCATCAGCAGCTTTCCGTTCAGCACATTAGCCTCGACGAGCATTCCGAGCTTGCGGCTGATGTGCCATGTGTCGATAGGCTGTATGGGCGACTGATAGTGAGCCGGAAAATCGGCGAGATTCATCACTTGTGCCTTGTTGAGCAGTTCCCACCAGTTGAGATTACTCCAATCGTCGGTGGGGAAGCCGTGGGCAAAGAGCGGATGGGCAGTGTCGATACTGGCTCCCGTGGTGTGAGGTGGGCGCATCTTGAACCAACTGGTGTTCCAGAACACGGGCAGATAATGCTGCACCACATCGCTGCCATAGATCACCTTGCCGGCTGCCGTGAGCAACACTTTACCCCCCTGCTGCAAAATGCCTACGGCCTTGTCGTCAAGCATATCGGCGATGTATATATCCTCGGCCGTGAAATCCACGTCCTTGGATGGGTATACCCAGAAGTCCCAATGGTTGCGTCCAACGACCTCGCCGTCCGATTCGTCGGTGAGCAGCACTGCAAGCGTCACTTTGGTAGGAGCGGTGATGGAGGCAAGCGGTTGTATGATATGGCCTGCCACGATGTTCTTCCCTACAGGCAGAGTACCGAGGGGCAAACGGCCACGTAACTCCTCGCCCAAACCGTAGAGCGCATAGGTGCAGCGCACATGCTCTATGGGAGCCTTGCCTGCATGATACACCTCGACGGGGATGTCAAGCATCTCGGCCTCCGTGTATATAAACTTGGGGAAACGTGCCAAAGGCACAGTCTGTGAGCAGAACTCGCGCCACTCCTCGGCAGTGCAGTAACCCTTCTCGCGCCAATGCACATTGAGCACGCCAACCAATGCACTTCCCTGACCGCTGTAGTCATTGAGTCCGAGGAGCTGGAAACCGGCATATTCGGGAGTGCGCAGGTTGCGCTCCATCTCATACTTGTAGGCCAACGTCTGCAACTTGCCGCTGGCGTGGAGAAAGGCTTCAGCACGGTCGGCCATACCACCCTCGGCAAGTAGGTCTCGGAAAATCTCAAAGTTGCCCGCCTTGTAGGCTCCCGTATATTGGGCTATCTCCTTGAAATCGGGAAAGGCACACCACTGTCCCTGCTCATGAGCTATGATGGGCGTATTGTTAGGAACGGTATCACGATAGTTGCGGGGGAAGATGATGTCGGCATAGAAGTCATCAGTAGCCTGTGGAGCACGCGAATTCCAATTGAGGCCGCGACCGCCACCTTTCACATGGAACTGGCTGCCACCGTCCCAGGCCCATCCTCCACCTACCGAGGCACCGCAATAGACACGTGTAGAGTCATAGGCTATCATCTCGTTCACCCAGTCGTTGCAATACTCTACCCAGTGCCCAGCAGGCTCGTTGCCCATGGCCATCATCACAAACGAGGGATGATGTCCGTAGGTATCGATGATGCGCTTGGTCTCCTCCATGAGATAGGTATCGACATTCTGTCCACTACGCATGCGCACTCCGTGGTTGGGCCACGAGGGTCCCTCGGGTTGCAGGTATATGCCCACCTTGTCGGCAGCCACAAAGGCAGCTTCGGGCGGGCACCATGAGTGGAAACGCACGTGGTTGAGCCCATACTCACGGCACTTCTCGAACACGCGCTGCCACGATGCCACATCCATAGGCGCATAGCCCGTCTCGGGGAAGCAGCAGTTCTCCAGCGTACCACGCAGCCAGATGGGCTGGCCGTTGAGGTAGAACTGACGCCCTTCGATACGTATGTCGCGGATACCGAAAGTTACCTCTACAGGAACGCCTTGATAGTCTACCTTACGGGAATACACCTTGGGACTGAACTCGCTCCAGCGACAAGTATCCCCTCCCAATGGCAGTTCGTACCGGGCTTCGTTGACCTCGATGCGTACCACACCGTCCTCAACGTCGGGCACAGCACGCACCTTATATATAATAGGTGCCGAGCGCAGTTCGATAGCGCCTACGATACCGTTCCAGTTGCCCTGTGTCTGGTCTGTGACACTGTGTGAATCTTGTCCCACACATACGTTTTCTATTCCGTTGTAGACGCATATAGCCAGTTCGTTGTCCTCACCGAAGGCCACATATTCCGTGATATCATACTGATGTGGTGTGCTGAGCGACATCTGATGCCCCACCTCACGGCCATTGACATAGAGTGTGGTTTCAATGTGCGGACGCTCTAAATAGAGTGTCACGGGGTGTCCTTCCCAAGCATCGGGCACCCGCACCGTACGACGATACCAGGCATGCCCGACGTAGTACTTGTCGGGGGTCAGGAAGAAGGGGAATTTCACATTTCCCTCCTCGCGATACCGAGCCAACTGTGGGCTATAGTAGTAGGAGGAATCGTAAGTAGAGCTCGTCCAACGGGTGTCAGCCGTCACATCGTGTCCCTTGCCACCGGTGAGCATCGAGCCAGGCAGGATGATATGGTCATCATACACAGGCTGTTCGCCCATGGCAAACTGCCATTCACCTGAAAGGTCCATGGTGGTACGGGTACAAGAGGCTGCCATTAGGAACAAGCCACAAAGGATAAGGTGCAAGGAATGTTTCATGGAAGAAGATATTAAGAATCTGTTTTTTTATTCTTCGTATTGCCACATACCCAATAAAGTGTCTTCTCTGGTCATTTGCTAAAGATAGGATCCAACACTTTAGAATGGCATCTCTGTAGACACGCCACCCATTGGGAACGGATTGTCTGTAGGTGGAGGAGGCACGGGAGGCATACCGATGTACTCGTCAGCCACAGAGGCTGCAGCCATCTGCCGACGGTTCATCCTTGAACCTAACACAGCATCTTCGGGAAGAGGAGCGATACTCTCATCCTGCAAGTTCTGGAAACGGGCATAGTTACCCACAAAGCGCAGGCGCACATCACCCACAGCACCGTTACGGTGCTTGGCTATAATGATTTCGGCCACTCCATGCAGGTCATTGCCTTTCTCGTCCTGGAATATCTTATAGTATTCGGGACGGTGGATGAAGCATACGATGTCGGCATCCTGCTCGATGGCTCCCGACTCGCGGAGATCGCTCAGCTGAGGACGCTTACCGTCGATACCTTCACGGCTCTCTACACCACGGTTGAGCTGACTAAGGGCGATGATGGGGATATCGAGTTCCTTGGCCAGTCCCTTGAGCGAGCGTGAGATGGTGCTCACCTCTTCCTGACGACTGCCAAACGAGGCACCCGAAGCATTCATCAGCTGCAGGTAGTCAATGATGATAAGCTTCACGCCATGTTCACGCACGAGACGGCGAGCCTTGGTACGCAGTTCAAAGATAGAGAGCGAGGGCGTGTCGTCAACGTAGAGAGGTGCATCGAAGAGGGCGGTGATGTTGCTGTCGAGCTGTCCCCATTCGTAGGGTGCCAGCTGTCCGCTCTTGATTTTCTCACCCGAAATCTCGCATACGTTGGTGATAAGACGGTTCACCAACTGCACGTTACTCATTTCAAGCGAGAAGAGGGCTACTGGTTCACGGTTGTTGACGGCGATGTTCTTGGCCATAGAGAGCACGAATGCAGTCTTACCCATGGCAGGGCGGGCAGCTATGATGACAAGGTCAGATTTCTGCCATCCTGAGGTATACTTGTCGAGGTCGTAAAAACCTGTAGAGAGTCCGCTGAGTCCCGAGTCACGCGATGCTGCAATCTTGAGCTGCTCATAAGCCTGCTTGATGACAGGGTTGATTTGCGTGTAGTCCTTCTTCATGTTCTGCTGCGAGATGGCGAAAAGCTTTCCTTCGGCCTCCTGCATAAGATCTTCCACATCGTTGGTCTCGTCAAAAGCCTTTGTCTGGATAAGACTGGTATAGGTGATGAGTTCGCGAGCCAGAAACTTCTGCGCAATGATGCGTGCGTGATACTCTATATGAGCCGAGGAGTTGACCTTGCCCGCCAGCTGGGTGATATATACGGGTCCGCCCACCTCTTCCAGTTCGCCCGTAGAACGCAACTGCTCGGCTACGGTGAGTATATCGATGGGCTTCTGCTGTATAGCCAACGTCTGCACAGCCTTGTAGAGTAGCTGATTGCGATGTTCATAGAATGACTCGGGCTTGAGTATCTCGCTCACAAGTGAGTAGGCATCCTTCTCTATCATCAGTGCACCCAGCACGGCCTCTTCAAGTTCTGGTGCTTGGGGTTGCAGATGTCCGTAGTCATCGGTCTGCTTCACAGGACGTTTTGCTGCGGTAGTGCGTGGTTGTCGTGATGTAGCCATTGTATATATAAATAGTATATATAAGTAGTCGTTATCTTAATGAACCGCAAAAGTACATAAAAAGCCATGCAAATGGAAATTCTTGCCCTTGAAGTTTTCCACAAGTTTTCCACAAAGGTTGATTCATTCTGCTGGAATGAATCAATATTCTTTTTAAAAACACAAACCTGATGCCCCGTCAGGGGAACATCAGGCTCAAATATCTAATAGTCATCAAACTAATCAAGAAACGCACGAATAAACTCATCTTTCTCAAGCAATCCATAGGCTCCATCGCAGCAAGCTATCTCATCGAAGGTTTGCACGCTATCGGGCATTATGCCTGAATGATAGATGAGGAAAGGCACGGGCTCGGCAGTATGAGTGCGATGGGCACAGGGTGTGGGATGGTCGGGAAGGATGGCGATGGCGACGGGTTCATCCCATTGGCTCAGTGCCTCGCAGATGGGATCTACCACACGACGGTCAAGATTCTCGATGGTGCGCAACTTGAGCTGTACGTCGCCCTCGTGGCCGGCCTCATCACTGGCTTCTATATGAAGGTATACGAGGTCATCGCTCTTGAGGGCTTCGAGGGCTGCTGCAGCCTTGCCTTCGTAGTTGGTATCGTAGAGTCCGGTAGCTCCTTCCACAACGATACGCCGCAGGCCGGCATAGTAGCCGATGCCGTTGATGAGATCCACAGCCGAGATGACGGAACCTCGCTGTATCTGCGGATACATCGCACTGAGGGGACGCATATTGGGTCTGTTTCCAAATGACCAGGGCCAAATGCTGCTGGCAGGATCTTTGCCTACAGCAATGCGCTCCTTGTTGAGCGGATGCTCGGCAAGCAGTGCCTGCGAACGCAGGATAAGGTCGTTGACGAGATCAGCAGTAGCTTGCGCCTCGGGCACCGCAGCCTTGACCATCAGTGGACGGAAAGGCTGCAGAGGGACATCGTGAGGGGGCGTGCAGTGAATCCGTTTGTCGCCTCCCTTGATGACAAGCAAGTGGCGGTATTGCACTCCTGTATGGAAACTTACGCGCTCGTCGCCCAAGTGCTTCTTCAGATACCGTATCAGCACATCAGCCTCCTCGGTAGTGATATGTCCTGAAGAGTGATTCTTGAGGATATCTCCCTCGATGCACACGAGGTTACAGCGGGCGGCTATCTCATCGGGAGCGAGGTTCACGCCGATATTGGCAGCCTCGAGCACTCCCCTACCCTCATACACCTCGTGTAGGTCGTAGCCGAGCACAGACATATTAGCCACCTCACTGCCGGGGTGAAAACCATCGGCCACAGTGCGGAGCATACCGGTACGTCCCAAACGTGCCAGACGGTCCATATTGGGGGTATGCGCATATTGCAGGAGGGTCTTGCCTCCCAAGGCGGGTACGGGCCAATCGGCCATACCATCGCCGAGGATGATGAGATACTTCATTAAAAGACCCCCTTAAATGTTCGCAATCGACATGATGTCGGCAAAGACACCGGCGGCAGTCACGCTGGCACCGGCACCATAGCCTTGAATCATCATGGGGTATTCCTTGTAACGCTCAGTGGTAAGGAGGATGATGTTGTTGCTGCCTTCGAGATTGTAGAAGGGATGCCACTGATTGACCTCCTGGAGTGATACCGATGCCTTGCCCTCATCGAGGCGTGCCACAAAGCGCCAACGCTTGTTCTCGGCCACGAGACGCTGACGACGTTCCTCAAAGTCGGCATCGAGCGAAGGCACTTTGTCCCAGAAGTCGTCCAAAGAACCATCGAAAAGTTCCTGCGGAATAAAGAGATTCTTCTCCACATCGTCCTGCTCGATGGGGTAGCCTGCCTCACGAGCGAGGATAACAAGCTTGCGGATAACATCCTTGCCACTAAGGTCTATACGGGGGTCGGGTTCACTGTATCCCTTTTCCTTAGCCAGACGGATAGTATCGCTCAACTTGATATCGGCACTGATGGTGTTGAAGATAAAGTTTAGCGTACCGCTCACCACGGCCTCGATACGTAGTATACGGTCTCCACTGTTGATGAGGTCGTTAATAGTGTTGATGACAGGAAGTCCGGCACCTACGTTGGTTTCGAAGAGGAACTTCACGCCACGGCGACGGGCTGTCTGCTTCAGCTCCTTGTAGTTCTCATACTGCGATGATGCAGCTACCTTGTTGGCTGCCACCACGGAGATATTGTGGTTGAGGAAATCTTTGTAGAGTGCAGCCACCTCGTCGCTGGCGGTACAGTCAACAAACACCGAATTGAAGATATTCATACCGATGACCTCTGCCTTGAGACGCTGCAAATTGCTCTCTCCACCAGCCACAAGTGCCTCACGGTAGTTGTTGAGGTCTATGCCATCGCGGTCAAATGCTGCATAATGCCCACTTATCACACCCACCACATTGAGCTTGAGGCCACGCTCCTGCATCAGTCGCTCGCGCTGGCCACGTATCTGTTCTATGAGGCTGCTTCCCACAGTGCCCACACCACAGATGAAGAGGTTGAGCACCTGATACTCGGAGAGGAAGAACGAATCGTGTATCACGTTCAATGTTTTGCGTAGCCAAGTGGCATCCACCACGAAAGAGATATTGGTCTCTGAGGCTCCTTGCGCACAGGCTATCACGTTGATACCGTTACGGCCGAGCGTACCGAAGAGCTTGCCCGCAATACCGGGCGTATGCTTCATGTTCTCACCCACGATAGCCACTGTGGCCAAGCCCGTCTCGGCGGTCACGGCATTGATTTCTCCCGTGGCAATCTCCTTGGCAAACTCAGCGTTGAGCACCGAGCAGGCCAATGGGGCATCCTGGTTGCGCACACCGATAGAGGTACTGTTCTCCGACGAGGCCTGCGACACGAGGAACACACTGATGCCGTTCTGTGCCAGGGTGCGGAAGATGCGGTGGTTCACGCCAATGACACCCACCATACCGAGACCCTGCACGGTAATGAGTGCCGTGTCGTTGATGCTCGAGATGCCCTTGATGGGCTTAGTATTGTCGCTCAGGCGTTCTTGGATGATGGTACCGGGAGCATCGGGGTTGAACGTATTCTTTATTAATATGGGAATATTCTTGTGGAAGGCAGGATATATTGTAGGAGGATATACAACCTTGGCACCGAAGTTACATAGCTCCATAGCCTCTACGTAGCTCAATTCCTCAATGGCATAAGCGCCCGAAATGACCTTGGGATCGGCAGTCATGAAACCGTCCACATCAGTCCAAATCTCCAGCAGCGAAGCATCGAGCATGGCCGCAATGACAGCTGCCGTATAATCCGAACCGCCACGTCCGAGGTTGGTGACACGTCCCGTATGCTTGTCCGAAGCGATGAAGCCCGGCACCACAGACACCTTGGGCAGCTCGCGGAAGGTCTCACGGATAAGTTGTTCAGAGAGTTCAGAGTCGAGGATATGCTTGTGGTGCTTGCGCTCAGTCTTCATGAAGGAGCGCGAGTCAAACACCTCGGCATCGTCAATAACGGCTGCCACAATCAGGCTCGACAGGCGCTCGCCATAGCTCACCACCGTATCCTCCATATTGGATGAGATATCCTTGAGGAGATACAATCCCTGATAGATATCCTTGAGCTCATCGAGCAGGGCATGGATTTTCTTGCCCAGCGTACGCTTCTTGCTGCCCGAGGGCACTACACGCTGTATCATCTCCTCGTGACGACGCACCATACAGTCAAACTCCGCCTCGTAGGCAATGTCGCCCTGCGTGGCCATAGCAGCCGTGCGGATGAGTTGGTCGGTGATGCCACCCAAGGCCGATACCACCACAATGACGGGTTCCTTCTCGGCCTCCACAATCTTCTTTACCTTTTGTATACTGTCTACGGAACCAACTGATGTTCCGCCAAACTTCATTATCTTCATCTTATCCTATTTTAGAGCTGCAAAGATACAACAAGCCGAGAGGAGAACAAAATAAATTTATTTATTTTTTATCCCGAGGCGCCGTGTGTCTTCTGTTTGCAAAGCAAACTAAAGATACAACAAGCCGAGAGGAGAACAAAATAAATTTATTTATTTTTTATCCCGAGGCGCCGTGTGTCTTCTGTTTGCAAAGCAAACTAAAGATACAACAAGCCGAGAGGAGAACAAAATAAATCTATTATTTTTTACTTCCTCTCCACTACAGTCACACCATTGACCCGTTCACCAACGCGGATACCCTCTTCCACCTCAGCACTGAATGCCGAGGGGAAATATACCGGCATGTCCTTCTGTAGAGGCAATATACGCAACTCCACCTCACGGCATCCCGCCGGGAGCCGCCACAAGGCATACTGGAAGTGACGGCCGTTCCAGAAGTTATCATCGATAAGCTTATCATCCACGTAGAGGCGTGCCACATCGCCCAGATAGTCGATATCGAGCAATGCGTTGCTGCGGTCTATACCCTCGGGGATAGCGATACGGTATACGGCAGCTGCATCAAAATCACTGTCGACGGGACTTTCCGCCACCTTCTGTACCCCTTTGCTGATAGTGCGCAACTTACCCGGTTCCTGTATCTTCTCCACGGCACATGCGGCCATAGTGCTTGCCTCCTGCACTGCCTCAGCGGGCAGGAAGAGCTTGCCAGCCTCGTCTCTACTGAGCAGATACACATTAAGTCCCTGCAGCTTCAGTGACGGCTGCCCTGTTCCCCGCACCTTCAGTCCACCACGCACCTTACCGTCAATAGAGAGTTCGGGCTTCACCCCTTCGAGCGACATCATATAGAGATTGGTCACGCCTGCCTCGCTCCGCATAGCTACCGGTTGCATCGTAGCATAGTCGATATTGTAGCCCACCACCTTCAGATTGAAGGGCAACACAGCCATAGTGCCCGAAGCTATCGTGATACCCCTACGGGGAAATGTGAGGTCACCGATGCGGAACCGCACGTTCTTCTTGTCCGAGAGTGTGCAGAAACGCTCGTAATTGTTGACAAACACGAACCCGCTCCCCTCCTTCTCACGGTATGCCCAGCGCAGATAACCGTCGGCACCCTTCTCCACGGGTTTGTCGGCCTGCGGGAAATAGGCCTCCATCGGGGCCAGCTGTTCGCCAAAGTCGGCCATGAACAGATGCAGGGTACGTAACGTGTAGTAGTGCGGATTGCGCTGTCCGAACTCGCCAAGGGGTGCTTGGAAATCATAGGTCTTCACCGGCAGGTCATTGTGATTGGTAAAGGGGGTGCGCTGCATCTCATTGAGGTAGGTGAGCTTGCCCTCGGGATTGGTTCCCCCATGATACATATAATAGCCCAAGAGGTTAGAGCCGCTGCCCAGTTTCACCACGGCCATCGAGTAGGCATCCTCGGGATACAGGTATACACGACGATGATACGAAGTCATCATACCGCCTCCCAGCTCACAGGTAAAGTAAGGATACTGCTCGTCGCCCTCGGTGAGACGCTCCTTTTGGTCACCCAACTGCTCACTGGCAATAGCCGTGCTGCTACGGAAGCTCTTGAAGTGGAAAGCCTTCCAATAGTTGCCCGCTCCCTCAGTAACGGTGCGGTCCCAGAAGCCGTCGGCATAGTCGCCATAGAGAGGTATCATCGCCCCGAAGGGGGTAGGCGTACGCAGTTCGGGCCATCCGGTGCGTGTGTAGAAAGGCAGTTCGAAACCGCAGCGCTGGGCTATACCCTTGAGTGCCATCAGATACGAGCCGTGTCCGCGGTATTCATTGTCAAACTGGCAAGCGATGATAGGGCCTCCATCCTTCCACAACAGTCCCTGAGCCTGCGTATATATTTGCCGGTACAGTGCCTCCACATAGTGCAGAAATTTGGGGTCTTCGCTACGCAACTTGCAGCCCGAGGCTACCACCCAGTCAGGGATGCCTCCACAACGCGCTTCGCCGTGGCAATAGGGTCCCATACGCAGTATTACGGGCAACCCCTCCTCGGCACATATTTCGATGAAACGCCGGAGGTTACGCTGCCCCGACCAGTCGAACACACCCTCTTGCTCTTCGATATGGTTCCAAAACACATAGGTAGCGATGATGGTGATACCTCCCTCCTTCATCTTGCGCACCTCGTGAGCCCATTCGTCGGCAGGAATACGGCTATAGTGCACCTCGCCCATCACAGCAGCCTGGCGCTTGCCGTCGATTATCAGGCTATACTTGTCCCACGTCACTTCGGGTACACGTTTCCCTTTACCACCATCAGCAGCAATGAGCGCCAGCCCCATCATGGCAGCCACGCCCAACAACATCAATCGTCGTTTCATTCTACTATCAGTATTACTTCAGATTGCAAATATACACATAAACGAGCGAGAAATACGAAACTTGTTTCAGTATTTTTCACAGCAAATGCAGATTATTAAGCTAAGATAAGTGTCGGTCATAAGTTCAGTTATCCCCTCCCTTTTCCTATAGCTTTTTGCCCTTCTTCCTTTGGATTTCCGACAAGCCCTCTACAGATGGCAAATTTAGGCATCTATAGGTCTTTCAAAACAAGACCTGTAGAGGGCTGTATTGCCCCCCTGCTTTCCACCCTATCCCCTTCAGTACACACAGCAGCCGATGGTCTTGGTGACCATCGGCTGCAATCATTATTTGCTATAGGGACTTAGAATCTGTTTTAAAATTATTTCGAGTTTAGCTGAGAGATATTTTTGGATAGATTTGCGCTGTCAAGGCGCAGGCAAGGATAGTGCAAACGAGCGCACGTAAGCTTGCTTACAATGCTCAGCGAGTGCAGCCTACCCTCATTAAAGATAAATAGTAGTCTATTTGCAAGGATTGAGAGTGCAAAGATGTCAAAAAGAGCCTCAGATAAACCGAAAAGCAGATTCAAAACATATAAACGGTAATTTCAAAACAGATTCTTACCCCTCACCAGCCCACAGGTTGCCCCACGAACCACGACGGCGGTTATTCACATCAGTAGTTCCATCTTCTATGGCTTCACCCACAGATACAGACGTAGCCACCATACTTTCGAGGGCTAACTCCTCGAACTCTACTTCAGGTTTGATATATTCTGTTCTCATAATTCTAATGCTATTTTATCGTTATACCTTGGCTTGTTTTCAAAACACGACCTTCTTGCCATTCACAATGTAAACACCCTCCGCAGGATTGTCTACGCGACGACCACTGAGGTCATAATATACCTCGGGGCACAAACCATCCACTTCAGTGACATCAATCAGGGTCTCCTCTCCACCACGGGTGCGGATGGCCAGCTGTGTGCCGACGGTGCTGGCGGTGGTGAAGTAAGCGCGATAGGGCTTCACCGTGAGCGTATTGGTCACCTGATGGATCTTGTTGTCCGATGAGGTGTAGGCATAATAATACCTGTCGCCATCTTCGCCTGCAGCGATTGTCCGGTTGGCGTATGAGCCCACCATCTGCCAGGCAGCCGCTTCGGCCGGTGTGAGTTCCGACGATACGGCAACCTCATTGCCGGTTATCTGGGTGGCCGACTTGCCGTCACGCAACTGATACAGATAGGGAGTGTTGGCTGCGGGAGTCTCCACCTCATCAAATATCAGCACATCATCACCGGCAGAGGTCAGTGCATAGAATACATAGTCATCCGTCTCAGGAGCGAAGGGGAGCACGATGGTGCCATACTTCCCCTCGGCCAGCTCGCGCCCGTAGCTTGCCTGCGATGCACTGAAGGCCACCGGGGCAGCGAAGGCATAGCCGTCCGTAAGCACCAAGCCGGCACACTCGTCACCGGTTACCACATTGTACGCATTGGACAGTACATCGCCCTCGGCCAGGTATACGATGGTATTGGGGTTGCCGGTGGTGAGCAGGCCGTCTTCGGGAAAGTATATGGCTTCGGTCAGGTCAACACTTGTGATACAGCTGTTGGCTGCAAGTACCGTAGAGTACTCTCCCAACACTTCACTTGTGTATCTTCCGTATAGCTTCACCTCCTGCACTTCGCCACCATCGCCTACCACGATGCTTCCCTTGTAGGTATCGGGAGTCACCTTCACGCCATCTTGGTATGTAAGCACCGTACTTGCGATGGAGAACTCATACACACCCGCCGCCAATGAAGCGTCCGCTGTCAGAGGAATGTATATCAAGGCTCCCTCCGTACCCAAGAACACTTCACTGTCCGTAGAATAACAAAGCATGCGGACTGCACCGTCGGCTTGCAGGCTACCGCTCAGCGTATGGTACGCAGCTTCGGTACGCTCTTCGTTGAAGCTGAACTTGTATTTACCGCGGTTGTTCGTCTCGATACTGATTCCCTCCGGGAGGTAGAGGTCACATTGGAAAGCCGTGAACGACTCTGTCGGATCGGTCAACTCCAAGGCTATTGTCTTTGACCCTTCAGCCTCGAGCACGAAAGGCAGAATGTCAAGAGAGTAGCCGGCAGCTGCTGCACGGGTGGACACCACCTCACGCACCAGAGCACGGGCTCCCGCATGATTGCCATTGAGGATATAGTTGGCTATGTTCACGATGTCGGCGACATCCACTGCACCGTCCGCATTATAGTCCGCTGCCTTCTCCACGAAGCCGTCGGCCGTAGTGCCCAGAATGTGGTTGGCAAGTACCACGATATCGGCCACATCGATGGTGTTGTCGGCATTGCAGTCACCCGGAGCCACATTGAGCACGGTCATTGTAGATGTCATTGACGGTATCTCATATTTCGTGCCAGACACATCCGTGAGCACAATGTTCCTGATGACCACATCATAGTCACCATCTTCCATTTCAGGGATTTCCAGCGGGAAGTAGAAGATGGCTCCCTCGCCACCCAGGAAATCATAGCTTTCCGTAGAATAGCACAGCACACGGATAGCGCCATCATCCTGCAAGGCACTGCTGAGCGTATGTGTAGTGTTGTCGGCACGGTCTTCATTGAAGGTGACATTGTATTTGCCGCGTGAAGTCTTTTCTATCGTGACACCCTCGGGCAAGTACACATCGAACTGGACGGCGGTGATGCTGGCACTGTTCTTCATTTGCAAGGGAAGGGTTACCGTAGTGTTCACAAAAGCCGTAGCATCCTCGAAGTATATCATATTGTCATAGTCCGTCACGTCTCCTTCCGCCTCTTTTGTCTCCACGGTAACGACACATGTAGCCGACAGATTGCTGCCATCCGTCGTGCTTACGGTGATTGTTGCCTCGCCATCAGCTACGGCTGTCACCACACCATATTCATCCACTGTCGCTACCTTCTCGTTGCTTGAAGTCCATGCAAGCGCAGGATTGGTTGCATCCTCAGGAAGAAGTGTAGCTGTCAGTGTCAATGTCTCGTCAGGTGCTAATGATGCTTCTGCTGCATCAAGGGTAAGGGAAGTAGCTAAAACGTCACTTGCCATTGCTTGGATGTTGGTGAATTCTTTCCAACCATCTGCTGCTTGGTATACAGCAACAGGAGATGCTGATACGTATACTGGAATGGATTTTTCCACATTACCAAAAGCATTATCGCCACATACCGGTGGGATTACAGACTCACAAGTGATGGAGGTTAGACCATTACAATCTGCAAATGCATGCATCCCAATATCTGCAACACGCTCAGGAATGACTACATCGGTAAGTTTTTTACAACCCTCGAAGGCCGAATTCCCTATCGACACCACATCCTCCGGTATCGTCGTCGTAGAACATCCGGCAACCAAAACATTTGTCCATGTCTCAATAATTGCATTGCATCCATTGCGAGAATCATATACAAGATTATCTTCAGCTACGACTATAGATTTAAGGTTACTGCAATGTGCCAAAGCTGACTCCCCTATCGAAGTCACATTAGCAGGGATATTGATGGATGTGAGGTTGTTGCAACCTCCAAAGGCTGATTTCCCTATCGAAACAACACCAGCCTCGATTGTTACTTGTACAATGTCGTTCTGATAGCGGCTCCATGGTGTATCTTCATAGGTCTCATAATCTGTCATCGTACCGGTACCTCCAATTATCAGTTCGTCCTTGTCTGTCAGCATCCAAGTGAGCTTGTCACCACATGAGCCCAGGTCCACCGTGTTCTCAATCGCTACGATATTCTTAAATTCGTTCCAATACATTGCAGCTTTATATGCCTCTAATGATTCACTCGGTACACGAAGGATACACACGTCTTTGTCTACGCCACTATAAAAGGCACTACCATTTGTCGGCGGTGTGTCGCTTTTTACAGTGACAGATTTTAGTCCATAACATCCTGAAAACGAAGAAGGGCCAACATAGGTAATGCTACTCGGAAGTTCTACAGCCATAAGACTGGAACAATTTTGGAATGCCGACTCATTAATTTGAGCCACTCCTTCTGGAATTGTGACAGAGGAAAGTTTCACATTTGCTTCAAGCATTCCTTGTGGTATTATTGTCAAGTTCTTAGAAAGTGTAACGGATATAAGATTGGAGCATCCAGATAGCATATATGCTTCAGCATTCGTCAGGCTATTTGGTAGTACCACTGAGGTAATTCCAAGTCCTGAGAATGCGCAACTTCCAATATACGTCACCCCTTCGGAGAAGGTCAATGATGTCACATTACTGCATCCACAGAAAGCATACATTCCAATTGTTGTCACATTTGCAGGTATATGTATAGGAGAAGAAATACTATTGCAAGCATAGAAGGCATAATCTCCAATATAGGTCAAACTTTCGGGAAGGTTAACCGATTGTAACTTTTTACAACCATTAAACGCTTTAACACCTATTGAGGTTACCCCATCAGGAATCACGATGGATTCAAGGCTAGAGCAAGCATAAAATAGTTCGTATGCAATTTCTGTAATATTTTCAGGTAAAATTATTGAGGATAAATTGGTACAGCCTTCAAATGCACGTTGTTTAATTTCAATCACGCTATTGGGTATTTGAATAGATTTCAAGCCACTTCCGGAAAATGCCAGATCATTAATTGTGGTGACACTACTTGGAATAACTACAGAAGTAAGGTTCGCACATCCATAAAAAGCATACATTCCAATCGTTGTCACACGAAATGTCTTACCATCATGTTTTACAATAGCAGGAATTGTCACGTCTCCACTATACTCATCAATAGCACTGTAGCCTGCCCCCTGATAAGTGACTTCTACAGTAAGATCCGTCTCTGATGTGATGTTGTAATAGATACCGTCCACGGAGAAGTCTTCGGCACTCACCACCATGCTGCACAGCAGCAATGCCGCCGTCATCAGCCAATGTCTCATGTGTTTCATTGTTTTTAAACTTATAGGTTAATAACTAAATGTTTCCTATTTTGCCTATAAGTTCTCCTGATTCGGCAGTATACTCCTTACATTATTTAAAAAAGAAAAAGCGTGAGAACCTGTACCTGTTACTCGTCTCACTTCTTTAGGCTCTGGCATTGCCCCTCTTGTCGAAACGAGCAACGCAGACCCCACGCCGATATGTATATATAACCCCAACGTACCCACCACGGTTGCGGTAAGGTATGGTAAAGGAATATAAAAGACATATCCCGTGACATCTACTGTTGCTATGTTTTTGACAAGAGAATGAAACTGCCAGATTTCAAGAAGTCAAAACAAAGCGTAAGTAAACGCCTTTCCACCATGTCATCCCCGCCCTGCCACCTCAGTTCGTACAAATGAATTAAGGTATCGGCGCGAAGATGGGGACAAAATTAGTGCAAACCGAACGAAAAAGCAAGTTTACTTGCATTTTTCTGAGGTGCAGCCTAATTTCTATCTTGCGTTAGCAAGATTAAAGTAGTAAATAATTAGGAGTTAGAAATTAGGAGTTTTTTTCTTACATCGCGGAAAAACTGATGACGAAGGCATCTACAAAGTCCACAAGAGCCAAGCAATCAGCACCATGCCACTCGCAACAATCTGCAAGGTCTCCAAGAAATAGGCAGCAACGCGATATGATAGCGTTGCTTGCGACGACTGAAGCTTTAGCTTCACCAAGGAGTGTGCTTTAGCACCATCTTGAAGGCCTTGCGGATTTTGCGCCTCAATAATTAACGGTGTGGAATGAATGAGAACCAGAAAAAGAAACAGCCACTCCGAAGAGCAGCTTTGAGCATACGGCTGATGGTATCCGTAGAGGTAAGTAACAGAAAAGATACTCAGCATGCAAAGATATAGCCTTTTCACATATCCACCAACGGGTATCCGGCCAATACCGTCTGTCCGCGGACGGCTCACGACATCCGATTTTTCCCTTGCAAAGGAGACGGTTTTTGTTTCATCGCGATGAAACAAAATTTTTATCGCGATGAAACAAAATTTTCTTCGTGAAGGGTGGTTTTGCATCAATGGCTGTTTTTGTCCGGGCACACAGGCATTATGCCACAGGTGCGGCGGCCTGTTGCCGCAGGTGCGGCACGGCAGTGGAGTAGGTGCTCGAAAAGGTTGTTGTAGGTGCAACCTAAACTTACGATAAACCGAAGTCTTAAGTTACGATAAGCCGAAGCGTAAGTGATGCCTAATTTTGGTCATCACTGACGACCAACGCTTGTCATCACTGAAGACCAAGCCCGGTCATCAGTGATGATAAAAATCAGAGCCTCCGTAACCGTAACCGAGTTACGCCTCGACGAAAGGGAAAAACACCAATAATCTGCGACAAAGAATTGAACGGAGTTGAATAAGAAACGCACCAATGACAGGCTATATTAATGGAAAAGAAAAATGGCCGTCCCTTGCGGGACGACCATTCTCTGTAATCATTTTCTTGCTCTTAGTTTGCTGCCTCTGTGGCAGGAGCCTCTGTTGCCTCTGTAGCAGGAGCATCAAAGCCGGGCAATGTAGCAGCATTTTCGTTGTTGGTGTTCACTGCATTCTCCAAAAGAACACTGTCGTGGCCTACCTCTACGCGAGAAGGCAAGGTGAAAGAAGATATCCAGCAGAGAACAACGATGCAGCCAAACAGCACCCAAGTGGTTTTCTCCAAGAAATCGGTGGTCTTGCGAACACCCATAATCTGATTTGACGATGCGAAGGAAGAGGCCAAGCCACCACCCTTAGAATTCTGAATCAAAACAATTCCGCACATCAGCAATGCTACGATAACGATAAGTACGATACAAAGTAAATACATATTCTATTTTGAGTTATTATTAATTATCAATTTTTCTAAAAATCTGATTTGGTCTGCAAAGTAAACATTTTTTTCTGGATATTTCAAATATAAACTGCGAATAATTTCAAGAGCACGCGAATATTTGTGCTGTTTGACGTAAATCTTGGCCAAAGTCTCGGTAAAATAGCTCTCATCAAGCGCATTTTCATCCATTATGTCCTCAACGGACGAGATGCCCTCTGCCGATGCAGACTGGGGTGGTTGTTCACCCGGTGCTGCGCTATCGGAAGTAGCTTCGGGCTGACTGTTGTTCTCTGCCAGAAAGCGGTCGATCAGTTCCAGGCCACCACCGGCGGACTCTTCTGAATCGTCACCAGAAAGGAAACGGGTGGCATAGTCTCCCACCACGTCGGTTGCAAGCGGCAAACCACTGCGTTGCTCTTCGGGCAAGGTATCAAGAAAGGCATCAATAAGACTTAGCGTGCGGTCTACGCCCGGCTCCTCGGCCATCACGGTCTCGGTGGCGGGAATAACCCGGTCTATATATCCCTCTATGAGGCGGCATAGGGTTCTGCGGTCGGACACATAGAGAACGGAACGACGCAGCTCGGTACCGAAATCGGGTTCGTGGAGCAGGTAGAGGTTGTTGAGCAACAGCAGACGTGCTGTCTGGAAATAGGGATAGCGTGCAACGATAGCCCGCAACTCGTACAGCGTGTCGCGATTAAGCCTTTCGGGATGATTGATGAGCGCTCCTAATACCATATCTTACCAGTTTGCCACGGTTGCATTGAAGATCTGTTCTACTATTTCATCTATAATCTGTGTCACCAGTTCCTCCTGCACATCGTTGAGCTGCTGCGAAGCGTCAAACTCGCGGCTGGCCGAGAAGTTGCGTTCGAAGTCCTCTGAGTGGTTCTTGACATTTTCAAAACGCACATTCACCGTCATCTTCAGCTGCATCATTGATGAGTATCCGTCTGACGAGATGGACTTGTTGACCTGGTCATACGCGGTAATCTCGCCCGAGAGCATCAAGTCGCCACCACGGGGTACCTGCTGCAGCTTGGTTTGATTGACGTAGATATCACTCAGTGCATTGTTGAACATAGCTTCCATCGGTCCCCACTGATATACGGCACGGTTGGGGAAGTTTTCGATGGAAATGGTCTTGATGATGTCGTAATTGATACTGGCACCGTTGAACTTGTACGAAATGGTGCAACCCGCCACAACGAGCAGCATCACCAATAATGACATTCCTTTATATAGCCCGGTATGTTTCATCGGCATCAATAGTTTTCAAGGTTATACTCCTTTATCTTGCGATATAGCGTGCGTTCCGAGATTTTCAGCTCCTGTGCGGCCTGTTTGCGTCGGCCATGACTGCGTATCAGCGCCTTGCGTATCATCTCCTTCTCGGCATTCTCAAGCGACATCACCTCCTCTACGACATATTCGTCGGCATCTTGGATGTCAAGGTCGTCGTGCTTTGCCGTAATGGATATAGGAGTTACCGCATGGCCTCCGAAGGAGACTTCCGATGCAGCGGGATAGCTGCTTGCCTGATGATGTGTCACGGGCACCTCGCCTCCCATCATGGACTTCATCTGGCGTTTGAGCTCCTCCATATCTCGACGCATATCGAACAGCACCTGGTAGAGTATTTCACGTTCGTTTTCAAAGGTCTTTCCCTGCTGCCCTTTTGCGCGAGCCAGCATCGGCAGGCTCGACTTTATTTCGGGCAGATATGTTCTGAGTACCTCTTCGGTGACTTCGCGCTGCTCAGAGAGCAATGAGATCTGCTCCGTCACATTCTTGAGCTGGCGGATATTGCCCGGCCACGGATAAGCGGCAAGCAGCTGCTTGGCTCCGTCGGTAAGTTGCAGAGGGGGTATCGTATAGCGTTCGGCCACATCGGATGCAAATTTACGGAAAAGCAACGACACATCTGCCGGACGCTCGCGCAGGGCAGGTACCTTGATGGGAATTGTGTTCAGACGATAATAGAGGTCTTCACGAAAACTCCCTTGCGCTATTGCTTCGACAAGGTTCACATTGGTGGCCGCTACAATACGCACATTGGTCTTTTCAACCTTCGACGAGCCCACCTTGATAAATTCGCCCGATTCCAACACACGCAGCAGGCGTGCCTGGGTAGACAAAGGCAACTCGCCAATCTCATCCAGAAAGATAGTGCCTCCCGTAGCCTCGGCAAAGTAGCCGTTACGTTCATCGATAGCTCCGGTAAAAGCCCCCTTCACGTGGCCAAACAGTTCAGAGTCGATAGTACCTTCCGGTATGGCACCACAATTGACTGCGATATACTTATTGTGCTTGCGGGCACTGTTTTGATGAATAATCTGCGGGAAATGCTCCTTACCCACTCCGCTCTCGCCAGTCACCAATACTGACAAGTCGGTAGGAGCCACTTGCATAGCAATATCAATGGCACGGTTCAACTCCTCAGAATTGCCTACAATGCCGAACCTCAACTTTATTTTCTGTATCTCCTTGCTGTCCATAAGCCAATACAAGACATTTTAGACAAGCAAAGGTACAACATTTTTTATGAATCTCCGAGGCGCAAGGCATAATCTTTTGCCGAGCGGGTGTTTTTAGCCTCTTTTAAGAATCTTACTTTACAGCCGGGCTTCTGTCTCAACAAGCGACAATAGCCCCTGCAGGTTCTCTATCACCTTGTCGGCACACGAGCAGTCCGACGGTTCGTCGGTATCGCTCCACCCCCTTCCCTTGAGCCAAACGGTGTGGCAACCAAGCGTATGGGCGGGAACAATATCCTTGCCGTAGGAGTCGCCCACCACAAGGATTTCTTCGGAATGCAGCCCAAGAGCCTCAACACCCAGGGCGAAGATTTGCGGGTCGGGCTTGCGGATGCCCACCACAGCAGACTCTATCACCTCCTTGAAATAGCCTCCGATACCATATCCGTGCAGTACCGCGTGTATATTACCATAGAAGTTGGAGACGAGCACCAAGGGGTAGTGTGCCGAAAGCGCATCAAGCACCTTGCGGGTCTCATCCATATTGCGACGGACGAGGGCATCGCAATACGAGGCAATCTTGCCGTTCAACTCTCCATCTCCAGTTTTTAACTCAGAGAGCTGTATCTTCACCTTCTTGCGCAACATTGCCAGGAAGTCGTCCTCAGGCTCTATCACCCGATGGGTGGCGAGGTAACGCTCGGTATAGACATACGCTTCGCGAAGTCGTTCTTCGGTAATCTGTGGCAGATACAGGGCATACGCCTGGCGGAAGATGTGAAACCAATGCATGCCGTTCGTGTCGAGCGTGCCGCCGTAGTCGAAGATAACCCCATTTATGTGTTTCATAGCTACAATTCTTTAGAAATAGTACTCCGCCGGCCATTAACCTTTATCAATACAAGTCCAATGACTATCCAGCAGAGTTCACGTATGCGGCAGAGGATACCCGTAAAAAGTCCGTACCCAGCAGTCAGGTGCAAGCGATCGGCCACCAAGGCAATGCTGCCCTCGCGAGCTCCAATCTGCATGGGCATGAAGAACAGCAGATTGCTGAAGAGCGACGAGAAGGCCATGATGAGTATGCTGTCCACTACCGTAACCTCGGGAGTGAGTATGCGCATGAGGAAGTATATCTCCAGGCTACTGACAATACGTGCCAGCAGTTCCAGCCCCAAGGACAGGTAGAAGGTACGCTTGCGCTGGGCATGCAGGGCAGCAATCTGCGAGTCCACACGTGCCAGTGCCTCAGCATTCTTCTCATAGAAACGTGCCGACCAGCGATTGACGTAGGGCACATGTGACAGCAAGCGGAAGGTCTTCACTACCAGTCCTCGGCGATATCCCTTCATGAAGAAATAGATGACGAGCAGGCTCACCGCTGCTATCACCGTCAGCAGAATGCCCAGCCCGAGATCCACCGGATACAACACCACAAAAAGCATCACACCCAGCAGCCAGAACCAGAAGTGCGAGAACACATGCATCATCGAGTACAGGATGACCGACGAGGCAGCCTTAGCACGCCCCACACGAGGTGCCAGCTCCATGATACGGTAAGGCTCGCCACCGAGCAGACCGAGTGGAGTGACATAGTTGAGCACATAGCCCGATACGGTGAGCCTATATATATAAGGAAAGGAGATGTTCACGCGCCTGTCGTCACGCAGGATGACATACCATGAAGCCGCATTCATCAAATATATGCCCGCCCACAACGCAATGTTCACCGGTAGCCAATAGCCGGCACGGCACATGTTGCTCCAAATCTCGCCCCACGACATATCGAGCGAGAAGAGCATCAGCACCAGCAACGCTATGCCGACAAAGAAGAAGAGGTTGCGATACTTAGGCTTCATGGGCAAACCACTTTTCATACAGTTCGTTACACATCCGTTCATGACGCCAACGCATATAGAGGAGGAGTGCAGTAAGCACCACCATCTCGTAAAAGAGATATATGCAAGGCATACCCACCAGCATAGCAAGCACCAACACAAAGAAGCGGCTATTGAAGGTAAGGATATTGGCCATCGGCATCAGCGGCAGGCTGCAGGCACGAAACTCGCGTACAAACTCCTCGGGCAGTTCTGCCACACGACGTTCACCGACAGCACGGAGCAATCGCTGCAGATGGGGAGTCCAGTTCTCCTGCTTACGGGTGTAACTGGCATAGAAGAAAAGCCACATCCACTCAAACCATTTACGCCAAGAGCTGATGGCCCTGCGCCGGGCAGTGAGATCGGCCGAACGCACTAACTCGGAATAGTCGCGCCCAGCCAGGAAGTGCAGGTGTATATTGCGGTAATAGTCAGCAATCGTCGATTGCGTTGAATGACAGAAGAGACCGCACAGCGCCACCAACACTACAGCCAGCCACCCCCACTCCATCGTAGTACCAGGAATAGGCATTACATACATGCGTATTATCATAAACAAATAGATGGAGAAGAACCAGACATCGCCGGCAAAGCCGTCAAGCACACGCCCCAGCATGGTGTATTGCCGCGTCATACGTGCCAGTTGCCCGTCGGCACTGTCAAGCGTGTTGGCGAAAAAGAGCAGCAACGCCCCCACAAGCACCATAGGCACATTACCAGGGAAGAAGAAATAACCCGACATTGCCCCTATGACAATAGACACAATGGTGATGGCATTAGGGTGGACATGTAACCAACGACAAATACAAGCCTCCACAAAACCGATGGGACGCACCACATAGATGTCCCATGTCTCCTCCGTATCCATCGATTTATAAGTAGAGCGCATCTCTGTCACGAAGCGCTGCCAGCGTGTTTTTGTTGTTTGTTTATTCATTACCGTAACTATTTAAGACACCCCAATCTTCGCCATGCCGATTTATTCTTGCGCGAACTTTACTTGCTGTGTGGCCACGAGGCGGTCATAGCGGCCACCGAAGGGACGATGGTAGATATATACCTGATACTCGTTCTCGGCTTCATAGAAGTTGCCTTCAGCCGGGGCGGTTTGCCCGACAGTGGTGCCGTCGGGCACCCAAAGGTAAAGGAAGTCGTAGGCACCCTGCTTGAGCATGAGAGTGGCCTCGTAGGCTTGGTCGGCTTCGTTGTAGGCGACTTGGTAAGCGGGAGTGAAGTCATTGTAGCTGAATTCGCCCGAGAGGTAGAAGTTGCCTCCCGTGCGATATGGCATGTTGAGACGGAAGTGCACGAAGAGATAGTCGGCCTCTATGGCACTATCGTCGGCAAGGTTATAGCGTATGAGGTAACGTCCGTCGTGATCTTCATCGTAGCTGTAGTTACGACGTGGAGCATCGGGGTAGAGCGTGGCATGGTAGTAGGGAGCAAAGAAGCGGATGTTGTCGACACCTTGTGTGGCATAATGCACGTTGACAATCTCGAAGCGACGGTATTCGTTGCCTGCTGGGAAGATGAGCGCCTTGTTGTGAGTGTACTCAAGACGGCCGGGGGTGGAATAGGTGGGTTTGACGAGAGCTACACAGTTGTCAGTGCGGCTATTCTGATAGATGTAGGGCTTGATTTCTGTTGAGGGGTCTACTACCTCGCCAGTGTTGTATCCGACAGTGAACGATACTTGCTGATGACTCAGGTTTGTGTCGATGTCGGTATTGCTCGTGATGGTGGCCTGCAACGCCATCCGCGGCTCTACGATGCGGAAGCAGGCAACGGCGACAGGGGATGAAAGGGAAGTGTCGTCCTCATCCAGATATATCTCTACCCTATAGTTGCCCGATGCCTTGAACTGCACCTCATCGTTGGGCAGGTCGAAGTAATAGTGGGTGTAGAGCATGGTAGTGTTGAGCGAGTTCTCGTAATCTTCGATGGGCTGCCCGTTGAAGCCGTTCATATAATCTACCTCGAAGAGATCCGAGGGGGTCCAGTCGGCATTACAGTGCACGATCTTGTATATGAAACGGTGATAGTCGTGCGAGAAATGGTCAAACGAGATGCTCACCCAGTCGTCGGTGCCGAGGGTGATGACATCGTCGTGCAGCCAATCATCGTTGACGATAGTTTGCAGAGTATGTATCATCGGATGATACACCTTATTGCTTTGTGCATAGGTACTTCCTCCAAGGAGCAGTGCTGTGGCTATATATAATAGGTATCGTTTCATACTGTCAGTTTGTATTGAGAGGCAAAAGTAGTAAAAATGTACCAATCGCACAATTTATTCGTGCAATTGTATTATCTTTACACCCGTGATGAAACATTGGATGCTGATGGTTTGTTTGCTCTGCCCGACACTTTGGGCTGTGGCAGATGCTCCTCCCCGATTGGGAGAGAGTCTTCTCGGTGTCCCCTATGTCAGCGGTACACTTGAAACGGAGGGCGAGGAGCGCCTGATTGTCGATACCTTGCAAGTTGATTGCACCACCTTTGTGGAACTCTCTGTGGCTCGGTGGTTGGCTGAAAGACACGATAGTCTCACCGTCGAGCAACACGTACAGGCTCTCCGCTATCGCAATGGAGTGATTGACGGGTATCTCTCCCGGCTCCATTACTTTACCGATTGGATAGCTTGTAACGCCAAGCGCGGTGTATGGTATGAGCTGATGCCTACGGAAAGCGATGCCTGCCTGTGGCGAACCGATACGCTTACACTCAATTTCATGAGCCGCCACCCGGAAAGTTATCCTTATCTCAAGGCTCATGCGTGGGCGGTAGATTCGATGAAAGAGATAGAGCAGCAATATGTGCGCTACCCAATCTTCTATATAGATAAGTCATGTTTGAATCTTACGTCTGAGGAACTGCCTATTCGTGACGGTGATATTCTTGCCTTGGTGACGACCATAGACGGACTTGATGTGACTCATCTTGGTTTTGCCGTGTGGCAGGATGGCAAGCTGCATCTTATGCACGCCTCGATGAGTCATGGGCGTGTGGTCATCGATGAACGCACCATATATGACTATCTGAAAGAGCGCAATAGTTGCCCGGGAGTGAGGGTGGTGAGGCTATGCAGCCGTTTGTCACCCTAAAGCTACGTCAAGCACCATCATAATGACGAAACCTGCCATCACGCCCCAAGTGCCGGTGTGTGGGTATTCGTTGATGTTGGAGTCGGGGATGAGGTCTTCGGCCACGACAAAAATCATGGCACCGGCTGCAAAACCGAGAAACCAGGGTTGCAACGTGGCCAATTCGGTAGAGAGGAAGAATCCCAAAGCGGCAGCAATGGGCTCGACCGCTCCACTGCCCATACCATACAGGAAAGCGCGATGTTTGCTACGGGTGGCCGTGCGCATTGGAAGAGCGATGGCAGCACCCTCAGGGAAGTTCTGTATGGACATACCGATGGCAAGTCCTAAAGCAGCGTAATAGCCCGCAGGATCGCCACTTACGGCTGCGGCTCCGAAAGCAAATCCTACGGCAAGCCCCTCGGGGATATTGTGGATGGTTACGGCGAGGAAGAGTTTGGTGCTCTTGCGGGCTGATGAGTGGGGACCCTCTTCATGATTGCTGCCAGCGTGGAAATGGGGGATGACATGGTCGAGCAGCATCACGAACAGGCCACCAAGCAGGAAACTGACGGCAGCAGGAACCCAGGATAACTTTCCGAACGTGGACTCGGCCTCCTCGATGGAGGGTATAATCAGCGACCATACGGAGGCAGCTATCATCACCCCAGCTGCAAAACCGAGAAGAATGGAGTTGGTACGCTTGGAGATGTCGCCACGAAAACAATAAACGAGTGCCGAGCCGGCTGTGGTGGCGAGAAAGATAAGGGTGAAGCCAAGGATGGTGAGGTACATAAGTTCTTATCTGATTATTAGTGTTTTCTTCTTGGATTCTTGGGGAACCAACCTTTACGCACTCGCTCGCGTTGTTGGAAAAGTTCCTTGATGCTCCAGAAAGAGGAGAAGGAGAAGACTCCGAGTAGGGTTGAGAGCAGCGAATTGTATACAAAGAGCGAACCGATGACACCTACAATGCCGGCAATAAGAAACATCCACCAACACTTGACACCAAGGTAGTATTCGGCCTTGATGACTAACGGGTGAAACAATCCGATGATGAGAAAGGTTGCAGCTCCTATAAGCAGGCCGTCGAAATAGATACTCATAGTTGAAATTAGGTTATGTATTGTTTTGTCAAAGTACCCGACCAAGTGCTAACCTTGGCCGGGTAAAAAATGTTCATTATCCGCAAAGGTTACTTTGCTGCCTCAGCGTTAGCTGCATCAATCATAGCCTGGCTCGCATACATGTATACCTCTACACGGCGGTTCTGTGCACGACCCTCTTCGGTATCGTTAGAGGCTACGGGCTGGCTGTAGTTCATACCCTGCACGTCCTTAATTTGGCTGGCGGGCACATCTTGTGACTTCAGATAGTCAGCTACGGCCTTGGCACGCTTCTCTGACACAGACTGGTTGGCCTTCTCGGTACCTACATTGTCGGTGTGACCGAGGATAGCCACATCGGCATCGGGAGTGCTCTTGAGCACCTCAGCAAACTTGGCAAGACTTGCCTTGGCATCGTCGCTCGGCTTAGAACTGTTGAAGTCGAAAAGGATACCTGATTCGAAGGTCACCTTCACTGCGGGCAAGCCATTGATTTCTACAAGCTGCACCTGAGCGCCCTCTACCTGCTTGGCAGCCTCGGCGGCTTTGTCCATCTTGCGTCCGATAAACGCACCGGCACCAGCACCAACAGCAGCACCTACGGCTGTACCTACAGTCTTGTTACCAGCCAAGTGGCCGATACCCAAACCGATAGCAGCACCGGCAGCTGTACCTATGCCGGCACCCCAACCAGTGTTCTTCCAACTGCCGCAAGAGCTGAGAAGCAATGCAGCACACAAACTCAAAGCCAGAACTTTTAATTTCATACTTAAATCTTTAATGAGTGTTAGTAAATGATATTTCGCTTATTTCTTTCGCGAAAGTAATGAAAAAATAAGATATTACCATATTTTACGCAAAAAAGAAGTGCAAAACGATGAAAAAAATGTAATTTTGCATGCCGAATATGGCACCGTAAGTAACGGAAAGGAAAGATGCCTCCTTCCTGCCGTCCCAAATATATGAGATATATACATTATAAATAATATGGCAAAAGAACTGAAAGAACTTACCAAACGTAGCGAAAACTATTCGCAGTGGTACAATGACCTGGTCGTGAAGGCCGACCTTGCCGAGCAGTCGGCAGTGCGCGGATGTATGGTGATCAAGCCCTACGGCTATGCTATCTGGGAGAAGATGCAGGCTCAGCTTGACAAGATGTTTAAGGAGACGGGCGTAGTCAATGCCTACTTCCCCCTGCTCATCCCGAAATCATATCTCTCACGCGAGGCCGACCATGTGGAGGGCTTCGCCAAGGAGTGTGCCGTGGTGACTCACTACCGTTTGAAGAATGCTGAGGATGGCAGTGGTGTGGTTGTTGATCCCGCAGCACGTCTTGAAGAGGAACTCATCATCCGCCCCACCTCGGAAACCATTATCTGGAGTACCTATAAGAATTGGATACACTCATACCGCGACCTGCCCATCTTGTGCAACCAGTGGGCCAATGTGATGCGTTGGGAGATGCGTACCCGCCTGTTTCTCCGCACTGCCGAGTTTCTCTGGCAGGAGGGTCACACTGCTCATGCCACCCGTGAGGAGGCCGAGGACAAGACCAAGGAGATGATCAACCTCTACGGCGAGTTTGCCGAGAAGTACATGGCCTTGCCTGTGGTCAAGGGCGTGAAGAGTGCCAATGAGCGCTTTGCCGGTGCACTCGACACCTACACTATCGAAGCACTGATGCAGGATGGCAAGGCATTGCAGAGCGGCACCTCACACTTCCTCGGACAGAACTTTGCCAAGGCGTTCGACGTGCAGTACGTAGACAAGGAGAACAACATGCAGTACGTGTGGGCCAGCTCATGGGGTGTATCGACCCGCTTGATGGGTGCCCTCATCATGGCTCACTCCGACGACAATGGCCTCGTGCTACCTCCGAAGCTCGCCCCCATCCAGGTAGTCATCGTGCCTATATATAAGAATGCCGAGCAACTCAGTGCCATCGACACCAAGGTCGAGGGCATCGTTTCGAAACTGCGTGCCATGGGTGTAAGCGTCAAGTATGACAATGCCGACAACAAGCGCCCTGGCTTCAAGTTTGCCGACTACGAGCTCAAGGGCGTGCCCGTGCGCCTCGTGATGGGTGGCCGCGACCTTGAGAACAACACCATGGAGGTGATGAGACGAGACACCTTGGAGAAGGAGACCCGCTCATGCGACGGCATCGAAGAATACGTACTCGGCCTGCTCAACGAAATTCAGGAAGGCATTTACCAGAAGGCTCTGCGCTACCGCGAAGAGCACACAGCCGTAGTGGACACCTACGATGAGTTCAAGGAACAGATTGAGAAAGGTGGCTTCGTATTGGCTCACTGGGATGGTACTCCCGAGACAGAGGAGCGCATCAAGGAGGAGACCAAGGCTACTATCCGCTGCATCCCCTTGGAGGGCGACACCACACCAGGTATATGTATGGTGACAGGCAAGCCTTCGGCACGCCGTGTGCTCTTTGCTCGTGCCTATTGATGACAATACCCTATAACGAAAAAAAGAATAGCGAGAAACGCCTAAGCATTTCTCGCTATTCTTTTTATACTTTTTCCTTTCAGTTGACGGCTATCTCATCCACAAACAGGAAGGCACCATAGCCCTTGGCACCGTGCCAGTCGGGCATGCTATGCTCTACAAGTGCCTTGACTTTTACGTAGCGTGCCTTGATGGCGGTGAAGTTCATCTCGTGATGATATATCTGGTTGGGATTCTTCTCAGTCATGGCAGGGTACTCTTCTCTGAACACCTCGACATACTGCTCCCCATCTTCTGATACGGATACGATAAGGCCTCGGGTATCGAATACCCAATCACCCTTCTCCACACAGGTGCTGAGCGATACCTGACTCACCGCTTCAGATTTTTGCAGGTCGATTACAGCTTCGAAGTCATTGCCTGCAAAGCCCAACCAGCGTCCTGTGCGGTAGTTGTGGTTGCCCTTCAGCCCATCGGTAAGTGTAGGAGCTCCAGCGTATCCATAGCTACGGTGAGTCGGCTGCAGTAAGGTAACGGGCTTGGCTGTGGCCTTGTTGAAGGAAATGTTCTCGGAGAATAGGCGTGTGGCACCACGCTTGCCGATGCCCTTTGCCTTTAATATGCAGTCGGCTTTGATCCTGATAGGCTTCTCATATATAGGCGATGCCTCGGTTGGTTCGCTGCCGTCGGTAGTGTAGTAGATGGGACGCCCGTCTATGGTGCTGAGTTCGGCTACTACACAGTTGGCTATCGTGTCGGTTGTGAATGTTGCGTTTACATCGAAGATATGCTTTGCGTAATTATACCCTTTGATATCGTAGAGTTCAACCAATGGAATGACACGTTGCTTGAAGTTTTCATAATCCTTGTTCTCGGGCTTGCACCACTGCACTTCGCAGAGGGCAGCCATACGGGGAAGTTCCATATACTCCACGTGAGCGAAGGTGTGAATATATTCCGTCCACAGGTTAGCTTGTACGCCAATGATGTGCTTCTGCTGCTCGGGGGTTAGTGAGGGATGCATGGGCTCGTAGTTGTATACGGTTTCTACAGGTACGTAACCACCGATAGCCAAGGGCTCATCGTCAGTATGCTTCGTCTGATAATAGTCGAAATACATGTAGGTATTAGGCGACATGATGCAATTGTGCCCTTTCTTGGCCGCCTCCAATCCACCGGAGATGCCACGCCACGAATGTACGGTGGCCGTAGGCGCCAGCTCGCCTTCGAGTATCTCGTCCCAGCCGATAATCTTGCGTCCCTTGCTGTTGAGGAACTTTTCGGCATGCGATATCACGAAACTTTGCAGATACATCTCTGCACTGTGCTTCTCATCATCCTTGAGTCCAAGGGCTTTGATACGGGCTTGGCATTTGGGGCATTTCTCCCATTCAGTCTTGGGGCATTCGTCGCCACCTACGTGTATATATTCAGAGGGGAATACTTCTACAATCTCGGTCAACACATCCTCAATGAATTGCAGTGTGGCATCGTTGCCGGCACAGAGCACATTCTCAGATACGCCCCACATCTTCCACACTTCGTACGGGCCTCCGGTGCATCCATATTCGGGGTAGGCTGCCAGTGCAGCCTGCATGTGACCGGGGAGGTCTATCTCGGGAATTACGGTGATGTGGCGTTCGGCCGCATAAGCCACGATTTCGCGGCAATCGTCCTGAGTGTATTGGAAGGGACCGTAGTGTTGTCCGTCATACTCTCCACTGTTGCGTCCGATAACCGTTTCGTCACGCTCTGCAGCTATGGTAGACAGCTTGGGATATTTTTTCATCTCGAAGCGCCAGCCTTGGTCATCGGTCAGATGCCAATGGAAACGGTTGATGTTGTGTAGGGCCAAGATATCGATGAAGCGCTTTATGGAGTCTACAGTAAAGAAGTGGCGTGACACGTCGAGGTGGGCACCGCGATAGCTAAACCGGGGGTAGTCATTTATTTCTACCGCCGGCAGCTTGGCCTTACCCTTAGTCACGGGGAGCGCCTTGCGCAATGTCTGTACTCCGTAGAATACGCCGGCAGGCGAAGCTCCGGAGATTGTTACCCCGTCGGTGTTTACTGTCAGATGATAGCCTTCCGGGTTGTCACCACTATTGCTTACAGATAGCGTGATGGCCTTACCGGCCGGTTGGTCGGTAACCGGCAAATCAAGTCCCACCTTTTCCTTGATATATTCGGCCAGGAATGTGGCATTTCGCTTCATTTCCTCATCGCCTTGGTATGCGATGACAGTTGTTTCGTCAAGGGTAAAGCCGGAGCCTTCTGCTACGGTTATCTCTTGGGGCAACGGCACTATCTGATAGTTGGCGGTTGGGGTGTTGTTGCAGGCAATCAGCCCACAGCTGAGTAACAGCATCGATAGAGTGTGTTTTTTCATACGTCTTCAGGTATTTGTTAATGATATGTTCGGCAAAATTAAGTATTTTTATTGGCATCCGCAAGGGTCTCCAGCAACTACTTGCGGTGGATGCCGAAAACAGTAAACCCCTTCTTTGTGTTTCTAAAAAAATGGCGTAAATTTGCATTCCAATAAAAAAAGAGCCATAGCTGCATACGACGATGAATACGAAAGTCCGATTGATAGTGATGAACTTCCTGGAGTTCGCCGTGTGGGGAGCCTACCTCACTTCGATGGGTGGCTATTTGGCCAAGGTGGGCTTGGCTGAGAATATAGGCTGGTTCTACTCGGTGCAGGGTTTTGTGTCGCTCTTTATGCCGGCACTCATCGGTATCGTGGCCGACCGCTTTGTGCCGGCACAGAAGATGCTCGGCATCAGCCACCTGCTGGCAGGCACCTTTATGGCCATGGCAGGCTATATGGGCATGGTTAATGGCGATAGCGTGGCGTTTTGCCAGATATACCCCTTCTATGCGCTCAGTGTGGCGTTCTTCATGCCCACCTTGGGCCTTTCCAACTCGGTGTCGTATTCAGCGCTCGACCGTTCGGGACTCGATACGGTAAAGGCATTCCCGCCTATCCGTGTGTTTGGTACCATAGGCTTCATTGTGTCGATGTGGATTGTCGACCTCATGGGCTTCCAGCATGGCTACGAGCAGTTCTTCGTAAGTGCGATGTGGAGTATGGCACTCGGCGCGTATGCCTTCACGCTACCTCCATGTGCGGTCAACAAGGCTCGGAAGGCCGGGTCGATGGTCGATGTTCTCGGTTTGCGTGCTTTTGCCCTTTTCAAGCAGAAGAAGATGGCCATTTTCTTCTGTTTCTCCATGCTGCTGGGTGTATCGTTGCAGATTACCAACGGCTATGCCAACCCCTTCATCTCCAGTTTTGCGGGCATTGCCGAATATGCTGACTCGTTTGCCGTGGAGCATGCCAACATCCTGATATCGCTCTCGCAAATCTCTGAGACACTCTGTATCCTGCTCATCCCCTTCTGCCTGAAACGCTTTGGCATCAAGAATGTGATGCTCATTGCCATGCTGGCTTGGGTATTGCGCTTCGGCTTCTTTGCCGTGGGCAATCCTGGCAATGGCGTATGGTTCTTCGTGTTGTCGATGATTGTGTATGGTGTGGCATTCGACTTCTTCAATATTTCGGGTTCGCTCTTTGTCAATAAAGAGACGGACACGAATATCCGCTCCAGTGCCCAGGGTCTCTTCATCATGATGACCAATGGCTTCGGAGCCACTGTAGGTACGCTGAGTGCCCAGGCTGTGGTCAATGCGGTGGTTTACTCGAAGGACACGCCTGTGGCGCAGATGGCCGGATGGGAGACGGTATGGTATATCTTTGCAGCCTACGCCCTCGTGGTGGCTATACTATTTGCCCTCATTTTCCGTTATAAGCATGTGAAGGAATAATATGAAAGTCGAACTTAAAGTACAGGATTTACTACAGAAGGCAACGAACGACAAGTTCTATATCGCCTTGTTGCATGAGCGCGACGGCAACCGCAGCCTCCCCATCCTGGTAGGCTTGCTTGAGGCGCAGGCCATTGCCATGTACCTCAAGGGAGTGTCTACCGAACGTCCCATGCTCCACGACCTGCTGGCAGGGATGGCCGATGCCTTCTCCATACGCATTCGGGAGGTATATATATATAAGGTCAAGGCAGGCGTGTTCTACTCCTATCTGGTGTGCGAACAGTACGGGCAGACGGTCAACGTGGATGCCCGCACTTCTGATGCCATCGCCATTGCCCTGCACCAGAACCGCCCCATCTATATCGACGAGGAACTGCTCAATGCACAGTGTATGCGCGATGAGGGCGGAGGAGCCTACTCCATGCCTATTACCGTGATGAATACCGAAGTGCTGCGCAGTGTGCTGCAGACAGCCATCGAGCGTGAGGACTACGAACTTGCCGCGCACTTGCGCGATGTGATACGAGAGAGAGAAGAGGGAGAAGCCTAATTTCCCATGGAGAACACTCCAACTTTCAATTTTCAACTTTTAATTTTCAAGTTATAAAGTGCATCTATTCTACACCCCCGACATTACTACTACCCTCGAACTGCCGCAAGAGGAGGCTGCTCACGCACTGCGCGTGCTACGTCTCACCGAAGGCGACGAGGTGATGCTCACCGATGGCAAAGGCTCGTTCTTCCGTGCCGAGATTGATGTCATCAGTGGCAAGCGATGCTATGTGCGCATCGTAGAGACTTCCACGCCCGAGCCCCTGTGGCAGGGTCACCTGCATCTGGCACTTGCCCCCACGAAGAATATGGACCGCATCGAATGGTTTGCCGAGAAGGCCACCGAGATTGGGGTCGATGAAATCACCTTCCTCGACTGCCGCTTCTCGGAGCGCAAGGTGGTGAAGATCGAGCGTGTGGAGAAGATACTCGTGTCAGCCATGAAGCAGTCGCTCAAGCCCACATTGCCTCGCCTCAACCCGATGACTCCGTTCATGAAGTTCATCGCACAGCCCTTCGCCGGACAAAAGTTTATCGCCCACTGCCATGAGGGCGAGAAGGAGCCGCTCATGCAGGCTCTCGTCCCCGGCGAAGATGCCCTCGTGCTCATCGGCCCCGAAGGCGATTTCAGCCCCGAAGAGGTGCAGGCAGCCATCACCCACGGCTTCCGTCCCATCACCTTAGGCAAGTCGCGTCTGCGCACCGAGACAGCGGCTCTCGTGGCGGTACATATCATGAATATGGGAGCCTCCCCTACCCCCTCACAAGAAGGGGGATTTCAGGAACCTTGAAGATAAATGTAATTAACAATAATTGTAAACCAAAAAAAGCGCTCCCCGCAATGACAGAGTCACTCCTCCTTGACTTCGACCCCTTCGGGCGTCGACCTAAAGGCTGGGAGGGGAAGGGGGAGGCTCCCTCATCATGCGTTATTTCATCACCCTATCCTACGACGGCACAGCCTACCATGGTTGGCAGGTACAACCCAATGGCAGTTCCGTGCAAGAAGCACTGGAGCAGGCACTCACCACGCTCCTGCGCGAGGACACCCCGGTCGTTGGTGCCGGGCGCACCGATGCCGGTGTGCATGCCCTGAAGATGATTGCCCATTTCGACACCGGGCAAAGCCTCGATTGCCGGCGTTTGGCCGACAAGCTCAACCGGATTCTCCCGCCCGACATTGCCGTGCAGGGTGTGCAACCCGTATGCGACAATGCACACGCCCGTTTCAGTGCCACTTCGCGCACCTATCACTACTACGTCTCTACCGCCAAGGATCCCTTCAGCCGTCACCGTGCCATGCGCCTCTTCCGCGCACCCGATTTCGAGCGGATGAACGAAGCAGCCCGTCGTCTCTTCGAGTATACCGACTTCACCAGCTTCAGCAAGCTCCATACCGATGTCGCCACCAACAACTGCCGCATCATGCAGGCTCATTGGGAGCAGGTAGGCGACCATGAGTGGCGTTTCGTCATCCAGGCCGACCGCTTCCTGCGCAATATGGTGCGTGCCGTTGTGGGCACCCTGCTCGAGGTAGGCCGTGGCAAGATGAGCATCGATGAGTTTTGCCGTGTGATAGAGAAGAAAGACCGCTGCTGTGCCGGCACCTCCGTACCCGGGCACGCCCTCTTCCTCGTCGATGTATCCTATCCGGATGAGATATTGCTGAAAGACGAGAGCTCTCATCCTGAGGGAATCTAACCTTTAAAACACCAAACACAATGTGGTTAGCCTTAGCATTTCTCTCGGCCGCCTTGCTCGGCCTTTATGACGTGAGCAAGAAACAGGCGTTGAAGGACAATGCCGTCATCCCGGTGCTCTTTTTCAACACCTTCTTCTCCATGCTCATATTCTTCCCACTCATCACCATGTCGGTAGTCAGCAATGTGCTCGACGACACGATCCTCTATGTCCCTATGTGCGGGTGGGAAGTACACAAATATATCATCCTCAAGGCAGTCATCGTGCTCAGTTCATGGATATTCGGCTACTTCGGGATGAAGCACCTGCCCATCACCATCGTCGGCCCCATCAATGCCACACGCCCGATAATGGTGCTGTTGGGTGCGCTGCTCCTCTTCGGTGAGCGCCTCAACGGCTATCAGTGGGTAGGTGTGTTGCTTGCCATGGTGTCGTTCATGCTGCTGAGCCGCAGCGGGAAGAAAGAGGGAATCGACTTCCGCCACAACCGCTGGATATACTTCGTGGTGCTCTCATCGCTCCTCGGTGCTGTGAGTGCCCTGTACGACAAGTTCCTTATGCAGCGGTTCGACAGTATGGTCGTGCAGTCGTGGTTCACCGTATACCAGTTCTTCATCATGTCTGTCTTGGTGCTCGTCTTGTGGGCACCTACACGCCACAAAACAACCCCTTTTCATTGGTCGTGGGCCATACCGCTCATCTCGATATTCCTTTCCGTGGCCGACTTTGCCTACTTCACCTCTTTAGCACAGGAGGATTCGCTCATCTCCGTTGTCTCCATGGTGCGCCGTGGCAGTGTGGTGGTGTCGTTCCTCTGCGGAGCCCTGCTCTTCCGTGAGAAGAATCTGCGCAGCAAGGCGCTCGACCTCCTGCTCGTACTCCTCGGTATGCTCTTCCTCTATTGGGGCTCGCACGGATAAGGACGAAGTGTCTTGTACTGAAATCCAACCACGAAACATACAAAGGCAAATGTTTGAATTCGGCAGAAAAGAGTGATATTAACGAATTATACAATCAATTAAAGAGTCTTTGAGAACCAATGACCACAGAAACCCCACAATTGAACGAGCATAATAAAGCGGAATACCCGCCAATGCACACGGCAGAGCACATACTGAACCAGACGATGATACGTACCTTCGGATGCAACCGTTCGCGCATCAACCACATAGAGCGCAAGAAGAGCAAGTGCAACTACGACCTCCCCACCTGCCCCACCGAGGAGCAGATACGC